>Ga0307933_1000225_pt1 | contig 55026 bp, 35 predicted proteins | sample OrgLakmetageno88_FD_201811 | JGI IMG/M metagenome (GOLD analysis project Ga0307933, IMG submission 201811) | Saline water microbial communities from Organic Lake, Antarctica - #88 | ecosystem: Environmental > Aquatic > Non-marine Saline and Alkaline > Saline | place: Antarctica: Organic Lake... | reverse complement strand
CGCCTTTAGGCGGCCGCGTTGGATTAGCTAGGGATACGTGGCCGCCTAAAGGCGGGACTCCAACGTTTCGCAGTTGAGCATCGCCCGAAAACACTCTGAACTCCTCTGAATGGATAGTGAATCACTACAGCGCAGCCTCCGACAAGAGATACTATTGGCACGTCGCCGGATCTACGAGATCGGCGAGGCGACGCCGCTGCATTCGATTATTTTGAAAGACCCCGATCTGGAAATCTTTGTTAAGCGCGAAGACCTCTCCCCCATCCACGCCTACAAATGGCGCGGCGCGTATAATCGCATGGCGCAGCTCACGGCCGACGAACTGGCCACTGGCGTCATCACCGCCTCGGCAGGCAACCACGCGCAAGGCGTGGCGCTGGCCGCGCGCAAGCTCGGCACCCGCGCCATTATCTACATGCCGCTCTCCACGCCGCGCATGAAGCAAGTCGCCGTGCAACGCCATGGGGGCGACTGCGTCAAAGTGCGCCTGCATGGTGACAGCTACGATAGCGCCAGCGCGGCCGCCCACGCCTGCGCCGCTCAGAACAAGCTCACGTATATCCACGCTTACGACGACCTCGCGGTGATGGCTGGCCAAGGCACGCTGGCCGACGAGATCGTGATGTCAGGCAAGGGCCCCTTCGATGTGGCCTACCTGCAAGTCGGCGGGGGCGGCATGGCGGCAGCCACCGCGACTTGGCTGAAATTTAGTTTCCCCGAGATCCACATCGTCGGGGTCGAAGGTGTGCAACAAGCCTCGATGGCTGCCGCTGTTAAAGCAGGCCACCCCGTCGCGCTGGATCAAGTCGATGTATTTTGCGACGGCACCGCGGTGCGTAAAGTCGGCAAGCTGACCCACCAAATCTGCGCCGACCTAGTCGATGAATGGATGACTGTGACGAACGACGAAGTGTCCGCCGCCATTCAATTCCTGTGGGAGCAACTGCGCTGCATCCCCGAACCTTCGGGCGCGATGGGCGTGGCCGCCATCCTCAAACAGCGCGACGCGCTGGCTGGCAAGCGCGTGCTCAGCATCCTCTGCGGTGCGAATATGGACTTCGAGCAACTCGCCACCATCGCCCGCCGCTCCGCCGTAGGAGCCGCGCGGCGACGATTCCTCAAAATACAAATCCCCGAAAAGGCCGGCGCCATGTTTGGGCTGCTGGAAGCCTTGCCCGACACCGTCAACATCGTGGACTTCCAATACGGCAAGACCGACGCCGAAAAAGCCGGCCCCGTGATCGGCTTCGACGTGTCGCCGATGCAATTTTCCGTGCTCACCCAAGCGCTCGACGACGGCCGCTACGCCTACAGCGAAGTTACCTCCGAGACCGACGTAGGCTTCCGCCTGATTCACTATGAGTCGAAGCTGCTACGCCACCCCATCTTCATCACGCTAGAGTTCCACGAGCGGGCGGGCGCGCTGGCTGAGTTTCTAAGAGCCGTCAGCCCCCACTCCAATCTCTGCTACTTCAACTACGTCTATTCCGGCGAGCGCGCAGGCCGCGCCCTGCTCGGATTTGAGTTCGAGAGCGCGGCGCAACACGGCAACTTCGAGCCATTACTGGCCTCCGCACCGCACGCATATCGAGCCTATGAGCGTGTCTCCGAAAGTGTGTTAGAGCGTATTCTCAGTTAAAGATAATGTACGAATCCGGACTCATCTTCACGGCGATCATGCCGATCTTTTTTATCATCTTCGCGGGCTTTGTAGCGCGAAAAGTGGGATGGTTGAGTGCGGATGCTGATCGCAGTCTGATGACGGTGGTGGTGAACTTGCTGTATCCGGCTTTTATCTTTTCGCTCGTCCTTGGGAATGAAGCCTTGCGCGACCCAGCAAATGTAGTGCTGCCGCCACTGGTCGGCATCACCAGCGTGGTGGCGGGCTTCGGCTTGATCATGCTACTGGCGCGCAAGTTAGGCATCGGCGACCAGCGCGAATGCCGCACCTTTGCTTTTAGCACCGGCATGTATAACTACGGCTACTTTCCAATCCCGATCATTGCCTTACTTTTTGACCGCGAGACCACTGGCGTATTACTGGTGTATAATGTCGGCGTCGAAGTCGCCATGTGGTCGCTGGGCGTCGGCTTTATCCTGTCGGCAAACGATCCGAAGCCCATTTGGCGGCGTCTGCTGAGCGCCCCCGTGATCGCGATCTTAGTCGCGGTGCCGATGAACTGGCTACGTGTCGATCAACACCTGCCCAACTTCGCCTTTGAGTCGATTAACCTGCTAGGTCAGTGCGCGATTCCGCTGGGTCTACTACTGATCGGCGCGACCTTCGCCGATTTGGCCAAAGGCGTGCGGCTATTTGAGCGACTGCGAATCCCGCTCTATGCGATTCTAATACGGTTAGTCATTTTCCCCATTGTGTTTATCTTTTTCGCCTTCCTTTTCCCCTTTTCAAATGAGCTAAAGGCCGTGATGATCGTGCAGGCCGCGATGCCCTGCGCCGTCTTCCCCATCGTGCTAGCACGGCAATTCGATGGCTCCCCCGAAATCGCGCTGAAAGTCGTGCTGGCCACCACCCTAGTCAGCATCGCCACCATTCCGCTGTGGATCGCCTTCGGGCTGCATCTCTTGGATTTGTGAGGTCGGCGCAGGATGAAACTAGAGCAGAATGATTTTATAGCAGAATGATTTTGGAGCAGAATGATTATCCTTAGAGTAGACGAAAGTGGGTCGCGATTTCTCCGCTATAAATCATAGAGAAGCTGAATTAAATTATTCTGCCTCTCAATTATTCTGCCTCTTAATTATTCTGCCTCTTAATTATTCTGCCTCTCAATTATTCTGCCTCTTAATTATTCTGCCTCTTAATTATTCTGCCTCTTAATTATTCTGCCTCTTAATTATTCTGCCTCTCAATTATTCTGCCTCTCAATTATTCTACACCCTAATTATTCTGCCTCTCAATTATTCTGCCTCTTAATTATTCTGCCTCTTAATCATTCTGCCTCTCAATTATTCTGCCTCTCAATTATTCTGCCTCTTAATTATTCTGCCTCTTAATTATTCTGCCTCTCAATTATTCTGCCTCTTAATTATTCTGCCTCTCAATTATTCTGCCTCTTAATTATTCTGCCTCTCAATTATTCTGCAAAAGAGCGCCGAACCCTAGCCACGAGGAGCCGCCTCCTGGTTAGTGTAGGACGCTTTGGGTGGGCGTATCACCACCTTTGCAGAATTCTTTAGCGGCGCCTTGGAAGACGACTTCGCCGCCGGCTTGGCCGCCTTCGGGGCCTAGCTCGACAATCCAGTCGGCCATGCGGATCACGTTTAGATCGTGCTCGATGATCAAAATAGTATTCCCAGCATCGCGCAGTTTGAACAGCAGATCCATCAAGCGCTGCACGTCCAGCCAGTGGAGCCCTGTCGTGGGCTCGTCAAGGATGTAGAGCGTTTGACCTTGCTGGCGTTTACTCAACTCTAACGAGAGTTTAATACGCTGCGCCTCGCCGCCAGAGAGGGTGGTGGCAGGCTGGCCGAGCTTGATATAGCCGAGGCCGACATCGGCTAAGGTGTGTAACTTTTCGGCGATGCGAGGCTGTTTGCCAAATACTTTGACCGCTTCATCGACGCTCATCGCTAGCACGTCGGCGATGCTGAAGCCTTTGAAGCGCACATCGAGCGTTTCGCGATTATAACGGCGACCGCTGCAGCTGGGGCACTCGCTATAAACATCGGCCATGAACTGCATATCGAGCTTAATCACGCCATCGCCTTTGCAGCGCTCGCAGCGGCCGCCGCTGACGTTGAAACTAAATCGGTTGCGCTTATAGCCGCGAATCTTGGCCAGCGAACATTTGGCAAAGAGATCGCGCAGTTGGTCAAAGAGCTTTGTAAAAGTCGCGGGGTTGGAACGGGGGCTGCGGCCGATGGGCGACTGATCGACTTGAATCACCGAAAGGAAGTTATCGAGGCCGCTGAGCTTGGTATGCTTGCCGGGAATGGTCTTGGCGCGGTTGAGCTTGAAGGCGGCGGCTTTGGCTAGGATGTCGTTGACCAGCGTGCTTTTACCCGAGCCGGAGAGGCCGCAGACTACTGTGAGCAGACCGACGGGGAACTTGGCATCGACGTTTTTTAAATTGTTTTCACTCGCCCCCTTGATGCTGAGCCAATCGATTTTCGGGCTTAGGGTCTTGGCATTTTTTTCGACGCGCGCCTCGCCGCTCAGGAACATGCCGGAGCGACTGTGCTTATCTTTAAACGAGTCGCGCGGGCTGCCTTGGTAAATGAGCTCGCCGCCCTCGATGCCGGCGCCGGGGCCGAGCTCGATCAAATGATCGGCGGCCAGCATCGTCTCGCCATCGTGCTCGACTACCACCACCGAGTTACCCCGCTCGCGCAAGCTAGTCAGCGTTTGAATCAACCGGCGGTTATCCAAAGGGTGCAGGCCGATGCTCGGCTCGTCCAAAATATAGACCACGCCCACCAGCGACATACCGAGCTGGGTGGCGAGGCGCACGCGCTGGGCTTCGCCGCCGCTCAAGCTAGCGTAGGCGCGATTCAGCGTGAGGTAGCTGAGGCCGACCTCGTTTAAAAAAGAGAGCCGCGAGCCGAGGCCACGCACCGCATCACTCACGGTTTTGTAGTCAGGATTTTTTTCGAGCGATTCGACGAAGGCTTGCGCAGTTTGCAGCGACATGGCGAGTAGCTCGGTGATGGAGCGACCTTCGATCAGCACACTGAGGCTGGCCTTACGCAGACGACGACCTTCGCAGGCTTCGCAGCGGCTGCCAGTTTGGTAGGCCATCAGGCGCGCCCGCAAGCCCTCGCTAGTGGTGTAGCGGCGGATGTCTTCCAGATCTGCCAGCACCCCCGCAAAGGGCATCGACTCGGACTTGGTGTTGCCGCCTTTGAGCTTGAAACTGAAAAGGCGCTCGCCTGCGCCAGTTAGAATTTGCTCGCGGGTATCGGCAGCGAGTTCTTCCCACGGCAGCTCGGGATCGAAGGGCAACTGCTCGGCGAGTTGCTTGAGAATGGCGTTGTGCCGGATGATCATTTGCTTGGAGCCGAGGCGCCAAGGTTTGACCGCGCCCTTTTTGACGCTGAGGCTGGGATTGGGCACGATCAGCTCGGGCTGAAACTGTAATGTCTCGCCGAGCCCGCCGCATTCGGGGCAGGCACCTTCGGCGTGATTCCATGAAAAGTGGCGCGGTGAGATGCGCTCGTAAACGTCGCCGCAATTGACACAGGCGAGGCGATTACTAAGCGGGAGTTCGCGCCAAGCTTTGCCCTCTTCGATCAGGATCAACGCACGGTCGTCCCCCTCGCTGAAGGCGAGATCCAGTGAGTCGGCGAGGCGACTGCGCTGGTCGGGCTTGAGCACCACGCGGTCGACGACGATTTCGACCGTGATTGAGAGTGCTTTGGAATCGATGATGCCTGGCTCGTCGAGGCGGTGAATCTCGCCGTTGAGGCGCACGCGCTGGAAGCCGCGCTGTTGCAGGCGCGGCAACTCTTCGCGCAGGATGGCGGGCTTGGCCGTCATCCACGGGGCGAGGATCATCAGGCGGCTGCCCGCTGGCTCGGTGAAGATGCGGGTGAGGCAGTCATCCATCGAGCGCCGCTGGATGATGCCGCCATCCTTGGGGCAATACGGCGTGCCGCAGACCGCCCACAGCACGCGAGCGAAGTCGGCGATCTCGGTAACGGTAGCCACGGTGCTGCGCGGGTTGCCGCCACCGCCGGTGCGCTGCTCCAGCGCGATGACGGGCGAGAGGCCTTGAATGTAGTCCACATCGGGGCGCGGGATCTGCTCCAGCACCATGCGCGCTTTGGTGGAGAGACTATCGATGTATTTGCGGTAGCCTTCGGCGTAGATGGTATCAAACGCGAGGGAGGATTTGCCCGAGCCGCTGACGCCAGTGATCACCACGAATTGGTTGCGCGGTATATCGACGTTGATATTCTTGAGGTTATGCTCGCGCGCTCCTTTTACGGAAATGGAGTTGGCGACGAGTGCGCCGGATGCGTCATTGGTGGAGCTCATTGATCAAATTTAATATTTGCGTCGATTTACAGAGAAAAACGCTTTCGATCAGGGCATAGTATTCGTCTGTTATCAGTCAACTTCTCTTTCACCAAAATCCGATGAAAGTAGTTTAGCAGATTAGGCTGGCTTTCATTCGGCCGTGGGTAAGCCTCTAAAACAAGAGAACAGGATAGAGCCTGTTATGATTGCTATGAGTAAGCGGAAGAGAAGCTCATGGACTATTCCAAAGGTGGGCTCTTCTTCTTGCCGCAAACGCTAGAGAAAGAGCTAAGGACCCAAGAACTAATGCTGAATTCGGTTCTGGGACTGCTGCACTCGTTATCGTTCCAGAAAAGTTGAAATCTTGAATTCTAGTATCAAAATCCAACCCGCTGAAGTTCCATGTGTTTATATCGACAGATCGAGCATGGTCAGTTCACGTGAAGCAGGAATTGGATATAACGTCAGTTGTGTAGTTGGTGCGCGGATACGGGAAGCGGCTAAGATTCGAAAAACATGGGGAATTGGACAGACCCTTTTTTGGCTCCCAGACCCTTTTTTGGCTCCTCTACCCGGCGGCTCCTCTCAGTGGGCACTATGTCTCGACTGAAATCGCTGCGCGCAACTTCACCGATAAAAATCGCTACAACCGCCTCCCACAAATTGCTGCAGCGATCGGATTGGAACCGACCAAACGGGCCCCTCTCTGGATCGACCGCGCCCTCGCCGTGATCAATGAAACCTTATTTTTAGGGACAGGCCCTATACTATAAAAATCCTTCACCTTCCGTTCACCAGTGGCATTTGGCCGTTTCGACGTCATTGGCTAATTAGAGCTTCTAACTTCGTCGATCAATGGCGAGGAACCGGTTCTAACTTTCCTCGGCTCGAGAATTTTTCTCGAATGATTATTCGCTAATATCCTAAATTCTAATAAAAAGATAACTTGTCTTTCATTAATAACGCTAATGCTCTATGTTGGCAGTAATGTTTCGTATCTTCGATACGCGAAATAACTGAGCTTATGAGCAGTGCCTGCTCTTTCAGATGACCTCCTACCATAAATCTACACCCAATTTCAAAATAGAAGGTCTCGAGGCTCGAATCTTACTTTCGGCTGTGCCTATAGATGGTGAGGTCGCTGATATCGATGAGCCGATCTTCGCGGACTCGGTGTTGGTTCTGGATTCAAGTGAGGACGCAAGTATAGCCGGGGCGGTTAACCCCAGCTCTGCGGCATCCTCAGCGGGCGATTTATACACAGACGCAGCTCCACTACATCCTGTTGATGAGATATTTTTAAGTGGTCAGCTAGAAGCCGGATTGCTGGTTCAAGCTGATATCATACATGTAGCGGATGGAACTGTTCTTGACGGCGTTCAGCTGTCGGCCGGGAGTATTCGCCTAGGAGCTGCTGAGTGGGTCGGCGACAATACTGTTCTGGCAGATGATATTAGTATTCTTGCGACACAATCAGCGACAGAGGGCGCAACGCTCGTTTTGGCACCACGGACCGTGGAAGCAACGATTGCCCTAGGATTTGACGACGCAGGCTTCGCATTGGACAGCGAGGAAATGGCCGCCTTAGCAGTAGCGGGCTTGGAGAATTTGGTCATCGGCTTGGCTGATGGCGCACATGATATCACCATCGATGGATTGGCCTACGAGGGTAACATACTGATGCGTTCGCCGGAAGATGGCGGCGAATTTTACATTCTCAGTCAAATCGCGCATAGCGGAGGCGTTCTTAGTTACCATGGCTCGGGCCAGACTCAAAATACGAGTGCTGACACGATTACCTCAGGTAACGAAATCCTAGTTAACGATTCATTAAACCTAGTTTATGTCGAAAACAATGGTAATGCCTTTGGCGACAATACCATTTATTTCGATACTACGAATGGCGGCGCGAATCCCGAAGGCAGTAATATTAGCATTAGTGGAGATATTCTAGGCACCGAGTTTGGTAATGGCGGCACACTTTATTTGAACGCTGGTACGACTGGCGACATATTGATACAGGGAGGCGTTGGAACGCTTGAAGCCTTAGGGCGTATCGTCATCGTGAATGCACATGACGCCACTTTTGAGGGTGATATTATTCTCGAATCGTTTCAGCAACAAAGCGGCACAGGGAGTTCTTCTTTTGGCGCAACTGCCTCAAATTTTGTTCTCACTGGCGGCGGGGATTTCATTGTTGAAACGACTAACCATGTTACCTTTGGCGGTGACGTAGAGTCGGCCTCTCAGAATTTTGAAATCACGGTCGATCCGAGTGTCACATCGGGCAAGGTTTGGTTCAAGGGAGACGTCAACGTGGATGATGGCGATCTCATCGTCCATTCCGCCAAGGATTTTGAGATGACTGGTAGCGTCGAGATTGCCGGTGCCCTGCTGCAGAGCGTCGGTACGAACGAGTCGATTTTCCGGGGGTCAGTGCAGGCCAATACAATCGATCTGCACACGCAGCAAAGGATTCGTTTCCTCGACACGGTGACGCTGCTCGAAGGTGACATGGTTTTGGTCGCGAACGAGATTGATTTTGAAGGTGGAGCGGGCAGCATTATTGGTGCACTGGATTCCAACGGGATCGGCATTTCGCGTCTTTTCCTACGCCCGACAGCGGCTTCTGTATCTATGGACATCGGTGATCCGGCCGGAGGCGTTGGCTTGTTCGAGTTGTCCGCCGTCGATATTGCCGCTTTGGCAGATGGCTTTGCATTGATTACGGTCGGCTACCATCAGACTGCGACCACATCGACGAATGCCGTCCGGATCGGCAGTGCTTCCTTTTTGGATGCCCTAGAGGTGTACGGCGGTTCTTTCTTGGTGAATGGGAGCTTCAATGCTCGCACAAGTTTGTTGGTCGAAGCTGACAGCGGAACGATCGAGATCACCGGCACGCAAGTTAGTGTCATCAATGAGCAGGTGGACGATGTCTGGCAGTCCAGCGAGCTAACACTTTTAGCCCATGTCGGAAATATTGAGTTCGGCAACGGCGCTTTGCTACTCATTGATAATAACAATATTGCCGATACTGCTGAGGGCTCGACGATTCACCTGATCGCAACTGACGGGTCGATTATAAATGAAGCTAATTCTTTCGGCTTCATCGAAGCTCGCGATTTAAATATAGTAGCGGGTCAGTCGATAACGGTGCTGACAGATGTGGAGACGGTCTCGGCACACTCCACAGGCGTGGGGGATATTCAAATCGATGAGTTCGGTGAGCTTCATGTAATTCGCGGAATTACCGCAAACGGTGCGATCGTTGTGAGCACGGCAGGTGATACAGTCGTCGATCTGCTTGAATCGGAGACGGATGCGAGCGCCAACAACATCGAGGTGGAAGTTTTCGGTGGTGACCTAAACGTCGATAAGATTCTCGCTGGAACTCAAGGTTCGGTTCAACTCGAGATTGAAGGAGAGATCCGCGGCTTCAGCCAGTCCGATCGGTCGTCGCTTCTTAATCTGCCGCTAATCCTCATTAGTGGCGGAAATGATGCTGCCCAAGCTGCGACCGAATGGACACTTCAAGGCGTCACAATTTCGCTTAACACGACTCTGTTCACCGATGCGTTCAATGGCTCGACCTTTCGTTTGGTGGCCTCGGAAGAACCGTCGCTAACGCCTGTCCGGGTCGAATCCGATGATGGCGTTTATACGCTTTACGCCTTACCAAGCGAGGCCACGCATGCTGACGTCGTCGCGGCCATTGACGGCTTGGGTGACTTCGATGCGTCTATCACAGCAGGCAGTTCGAGCCTGTTGGCACTGCCTGCCATCACACTTGCGAGTGGCACGGATGCGCCTTTAGTCGCGGCGTCAGGTTCTTACGACTTCGGCAGCACACTCATGAATGTCAGTGCGCAGACCTCCGGTGTAGGCGCTAACGGCACCCGCATTATTTTTGCGGCCGATGCCGTCGGAGTATCCTCTGCTGATTGGGACGGCACAGCTAAAGTGCTGACACTTCACTACGTTTCAGGTGTTACTTCAGTCGCTGGCTTACAGAACCTGATCAACAGCACCACGGATGCCAATCTCTCAGCGGCGCTTGGTTCGGGAGACGGAACGCAAATTCTTGGTATTGAAAGCGCTACAGTGATTGATGGGGCCACTGCTTCGACTGCTGAAGGTGCGTTTGCCTTCGCCGAGGGCGTATTGACCGTAACTGGAGACACCTCTGGTAGTGCGCCGAACGGCGGGGAAATTTATTTTGTAGGTGATGCGGATGCTGGAGATAGCGCCGGTTGGCATGCTGGCGATGGCATACTCACAATTCGCTACACTGCTGGCGTTTCGACGCTAGGCGATTTGGCCGCAGCGGTTTCCGGTGCGGGTGCGGGTATTACTGCAAACGTGACCAGCGGAAACTCGCTGGCCGTATTGGATATTCCTGCAACTGAGTTGAACGGGGGGCGCGAAGGCGTCCCGGCATCGGGTAACTTGATGGTGGACGGTGTGAATCTTCGTCTCAGCGACACCACGGGAACTGTCACCAACTCTGGGCCGACATTCCGTCTGGTCGCTGCGCTAGTCGATAGTGATGCGGTTTCTCTGACAGCGCTGGAACCAGTTCGAATTCTTTCAGTCGGCAACGACTTTACTATTTATGCGCTCGCCGGAATTGCCACCCATGCGGATGTGCTTTCAGCAATCACTGCTTTGTCAGACTTTGAGGCGGCAATTGTCGATGCCCATTTAGTGGGGGATGTCCTAGCCCTTAATGCACAAACGGGTCTCGGTGAAGCGCTCAATCCTTTGCAGATTAGTGCGAATCAGGTGAGCGCTACCAATACAGATAGTGGCAGCGTGCGTCTTCAGCAAGATGACAACCGTGCTGCGGTCGAAGTTGCAATTAATAACCAATCAGTCATCGTCGGTGACTTGGTTGCCTTCACCTTACTTGGCGGAAATGCCACGATCATAGCCAGTGGAATTCAATCAGACTCGGCTGCTGAAGTGCTTGTCGATGTCGCCGGCTCGTTGACTGTCGACGGCGATATAAACAGCGGGGGTGGCGATATTCTGCTCGCATCAAGTGACAGCTTAATCGCCGCTGGTTCAATTGTTACCAGTGGCGCTGGACGTATCGTCCTGATCGGCGACAGTTTAACGATTCAAGCTGCCATTTACTCTTCGGGTGGTGCGCTTTCCCTGGCCGCAACAAATGAATTTGTTCTCGATGAGGCTGCCGATGTGGAAACCAACGGCGCTGGAGAGATTTTAGTGATTTCCGATAATGGTTCGATCCTAGCGGCGGCGGGCAGCACGGTAACTGCCGTCAATGGTTCGATTCTCTTCTCGGCCGCGAGTAATATCACTCTCGGGGCAGTTTCTACACAGGGCGACCTTGGCCTTGAGGCAACAAGTGGATCCATTCTAGCGGCTCCCGGTGGTGTCACGACGCGTCTTGTCTTGACGGCCGATAATTTGGCAATCGTTTCGGGCGATTCGATCGCGGGTGCGAATGGCACGACAGATGCACTGTTAATCGACGTAAATACACTCAGCCTCTCTGGTGGAACCGGGGCCGTGTATAATCTTTCAAATGACGGAACACTTCTCGTCGACACAACGTCCGCCTCGGTCACTCGTTACAATTCTTTATTAGCGGCAACGACGGTCTCAATCAACGCGCAGAGCACCCTATCAGTTATCGGTGAAGGTGCTACCACGGTGACCGTGACGAACGGCGGGGATCTTAATGTTGGAGCCGATATCACTTCAGTGAGCGGAACGCTTACACTGAACATCAGCGGTTCCGGATCCCTTGACGCGACTATGTTGACGGGCGGCGATATTTCAATTTCATCTGGGAGTGCTTGGATCATGACTGGATCATCCTCGGTTTCGGGTGCGCTTGTTTCGATCGATTCCGGTGCAGATCTCACCCTAGGCAATGTTTCCGGAACTAGCGTAGATATCGATTCCGGCGCGGAACTTCTAAGTGCGACTGGCAGCACTCGTAACATTTCCGCTACGACAGCGGCTTCTATCATTGCCCACGACGGAATCGGTGGCAGTGGTTCGAACTACAACATCTCAGTGGAAGCACCGGTTTTGACAGTTGAAAATCTGACGGCCGGTTCCGCCTACCTACTGCTGTTCGGCACGACCCGAATCGATCAGTTGGATTTGAATAATTCAGGAACCCTGCAGCTGAATCTTTCGGGTGGTGATCTCGACTTGGCTGGAGGGATAGCGCTCGGGACGGGTTCGGCAGTTGTCCGAGTCAATGGTGCACTTGCGCTTGGCGATCGAATTACCGGTAATGGTGATATTCAGCTGACAGCGCAGTCATTGAATATCGATACAGCATTCTCTTTAGTTAATCCGCTGATCGAGTCCCTTGAACGTTCGATTGAGCTTCGCGTTTCGGGAGATGCTAGCTTTCCAGCTGGAGCGATTCTTCGGGCTGCTCTTGGTGACATCAAGATGACTGTAGGCGGCGAATTGACCTTGCCGGTCGTCTTCGCGGGCGGGCTGATTTCGATTCGTGGAAACGGCACTGTCCTGGCCGCGGGTATCGGTAATGAAAACCATTTGTTGACCGCCGAAGCCATTCAATTACTGGCAGGTGCTAATCTCGGTAATTCGGCACAGCCCATTGTCACACAAGCCACCCGCCTTGACGCCCAAGCATCAAGCGCCGCCGATGTCGTGGAACTCGATGATCTCGAGATCGGACGGTATGGCCTGCGTCTGAAGGACGCGACTACTAGCGATACTTTCGTCCTGCTTTTGGACGAAGCGACGGGCTCATCCCTGTCTTCCGTGAACGGCGCGGTCAATGTCGATGGCAACTTTATCCTTCGCTCCAACGGCACGGTTACTTTGCAAACACGCTTGATCAACACCGATGGGAATCTCTTCCTCGAAGTCGCGGGACTCCAGTTTGCTCTGGCTGGAGCTGAACCTGTCTTTGTCGCCAGCGATGGCCTGCTGGATCTAGAAGTGGGTGCGGCAGGTATCGGAGCGGGTCTCAGCCTGACAGCTGCGCAATTGACGGCCCTAGTTGAATCGGGCGACTTTACTGCGCTTATTCATGGTTCCTCTGAAGTGACTACAGACGGCATCGTGCTGACTGACTCGACCGGTAAGGCTACTTTGACAGTCGACAATGGTAACCTGACCCTGGGAGGTGCCGTTATCGGTGCAGGTGGTATTCAGCTTGAGATTCTTGATGGCGGTTTGACGACCACAGAGGCTATCGCAGACATACCTGTTCTAGTTGCGGGTGATCAAGTGATTCAGCTTGAACTTGGGTCGGGTGCCTCTGGCGCGGGTGGCGATGCGATCGTGACCGCTTCGCTCGAGTTCTCCGCGATTACCGACTCGGGTGATTTGAATTTCGAGTTCCGTCCGTCTGGAAATCAGGTAATTACGAAATTAGTCGATCAGGGTCTAACGATTCGTTCCGGGGGCGTGGGCAATATTTCCCTACTCGTCTCGGGCCATAATTTGGATCTCCATGGAAACGTAGAGCACGCCGGTCTCGGTTCAGTGACCCTGGACGTGGCGAGCGGTGGAGTCGATATGTACGTTGGAAGTTCCATTCTAGTGAATAGTGGCACGCTTAATCTATCGTCAAATGACTTCTTAATAATCAACTATATTGAAAATCTGCAGGGATCCTCTTACATAAACTGCACCGTCGGGCCCATCGTCCGCAACGCGGCATCCGGAACCAGTTTTGTAAACTTGCGTGGATCGATCAGACCGGTTATTACCTTGAGTGATTTAATCAACCTGAGGCTGGATGTGGACGAAGCTACGGTTAACGGTATTCTACACGAACGCGTGGAAGGCGACGACTACCTTCATATCAGCGGCACCTACCCGTAGTATTTGTGAAATTATCTAATACACAGCTTTCATTTACCGGCTTCGACTTACGCCCTGCGTTTATGTTGGCGCTCAGCTGTCTCGGGCTTTGCGCGAGTTTGTCTGCGACCAACCTGCAGGGACTTGACGGTGCCTTTAAGGCTCTGACAATTGCCAACCGTGATATTCTCGGGGTGACCTCAGCCGATGCGGTCGCTCGTTCGACTGATGGCGGAGTGAGTTTTAGTGAGTTGCGGGCTGCGGACGATCCGCTGCAGGCAATTGCCACAGCTGGAGATATTGCCATTGTGGGCGGAAATCCGGGTCGACTTCTACGCGCCGACCTCAGCGTCGATGCTACATTGTGGACACAAGTCGCCTCGGGAGATACCTTTGGCGTGGTAACTGGCATCGCCTCTGATAGTTCGAACAACTGGTTGGCAGTGACGGATTTATCGGGCGCTCTTCTGCGCTCGACCGACAACGGTTTAAGCTGGTCCTTGAGCTCGAATGCTCCCGACTCTGAGTTGAACGCAATCGCTTATGAACCTGTTTCTGGGAACTGGATTGCGGTCGGTGGCGGTTTTTTCGACGGTGCGGCTTTTTACTCGGACGACGGCATTAGCTGGCAGTCAGCCAATGGCTTGTCAGGCGGTCCTCTCTACAGCTTGGCGGTTGATTCTGTCGGCACGGCTGTCGTCGTCGGAGACGGTGTTATCCTCAGGTCGGTCGACGGTGGTGCGACTTACACTGCGGTCAGCAACCCACCGACAGAGGCCCTGAAAAGCATCGTCGCGGTTGCGGATGGCCTTTTTATCGCAGTCGGATTTGAAGGTGTGGTGGTCGAGGTCGCTGGCAGTTCTGCTACGATTTTGCGCGATTCAGTTGCAGCGGCGCTGACTATAGATGCCGTGATAACCATTGACGGGGCTGCACTACTTTCTGGAGAGGCAGTGGTGAGCGCATCTTCGATCGATCCGAATGGCGGCGTTTTTTCCAGCCCGGTGACGGTGACGCTGTCCGTACCTGTAGGTAGCGAAGTTTATTATACAATCGATGGATTGCCGCCCTCTAACCAGTCCACCTTATACGCAGGGCCGTTTGTATTGGAAAATAGTTCGACTGTGCGTGCGGTCGCAGTGGACGCTTTTATTTCCAGTGCGGTGGTGTCCGCCGCTTTTGTCGTTACGGTTCTTCCAAATCTGCAGATCAGTGTGCTCGACCCCGCTAATTTTTTAATCGAACTGCCAGACTCACAGACCACTCTGAGTTATCAACTGCAGACCTCCACCAATCTAACAAGCTGGGATCCGCTTCAGTCGTTGCGCTCCGATTCCGAAGGTGAACTCACATGGACCGTCCCGATCGATGGTATGCATCGTTTCTACCGAGTCTTGATTTCCGACTAACCCTCTAATTGTTTTTTATGTTTTCTGACCGCACACGTTTCTTCAAAGTCGAACCGCTTGAACAGCGCCTGCTGCTTTCAGCGACACCTATGATCGATGTGACGGAGACCGAGAGTGCACTGGAAGTCGTAATGAAGTGGTTGTGGAAGACGCGCAGCAGCAGGCAACCGATCCCTTAGCGTTCTTATCCGCAGATTTACAAGCGTCTGAGAGCTCCACTTCAAGTGCCTCCTCACAAGCACCAGATCAGACAGATGAAAATTATGGGATTTTGATGACTTCGCCCGTGACTATCGACGCGGGGAAAATTTCAAGGGACAGTCCCTAAAAAAAATCTTTTTATCGCAGTCGGATTTGGAGGTTTGATTGTCGAGGTCGCTGGCAATTCTGCTACGATCTTGCGCGATTCAATTGCGGGGGCGCTGACTATAGATACCGTGATAACTATTGTGTTAACGCAGCTCTTGCAGCAGGTGTATTGGCTTGATTCGCGATGCCGTGCGGTGTCGATATCTTGTTTGTGGCTACTAATTCAGCCGAAAACGACAAAAGAAGCCACACTCGCGATGTTGATCTCAGTTTGTCGAGTCCACTTAGTCTATCTAGCACAGCCCATGCATTGAATATTTGATAAGTGCTTTTCCAAATCTGGTTCAATGTAGAGCTGCTTCGCAACATTCACGGCATGAACTTTGCCGCAACTTTTACAGCAAATAAGGCGATACCCCATGTCACCTTCCGGATACGCAATAAAAAGCTCATTATTTAAGCCAACTTTCCAGCATCTCACTTTTTCATTCTTCATTCGATTACCCTCACAGTTCCATTAAGCACATTTGTATTGGTCGTTCCAGGCAACCGAACAGAGGTTGCCGAACTACTATCAACATTGGAGAACGGTAGATTATCCACGTAATTACGCGGAGCTACGCTGGTGGAGGCATTTATGCCCGGATTGTAGTCAACCTTCAATACGGTAGGTGTAACTCCCGGATTATGATGCTGGAACTCAGCGATAGCTCCTGCACGAGTGTCATTCACATCAGTTCCACGAGAACCTAAACGCCCAGGAGCGGTTCCTTGACGAAAACCATTCTCTCGAATCAATGGAGCTACGTCAGGATGCGTTGCATGGAATCCTTTGTTTGTGGCAATGTCCTTGGCCGTTTTTTTTCCATCGAGGATTCAACCATACTCTCACCAAGTTCTCTGGCTCCTGTTTTCAGCGCTTGCTTGCCTGGCTTCGTCGCTCCTCCAGTCATTACATCGAGTCCCGTTTCAATTACAGCCGCGCTTAATGCAATGGTTCCAATGCCGATGGCCGATGCATTCATTTGAGCCGAACCAAATTCGCCTTTGACTCCACCACTGATAAGACCCGCAGGATCTGTAAAATTCTCTTTGAAGGAATTCGCGACGAAGGCTCCTCCCGCTTTTGCGCGACCGGTGTAACCACCGCTTGCCCGCCAAGCGTCATTCGCTGCCTGATGTGCTCTCAACTTGCCACCCGACATACGGCTTCTCAACCCTAGCGGATCAAATTTTGTCCAAACTGTTGACCCCGACGCAGTTTCGTAGACGTAGCACCCGTTTTCTCGGCATAGACTGTGGGCTCCAGGCTGATCGAACCCGACGCAATCAGGGGTTTCAGAAAAAAAATCTCCAGACGCGGTTTTGAACTGCGCCCCGAAAAAACCGCTGGCACTGGACACCCAGACCAACAGCAAAATAAACAATGCAGCTATGCGTTTAAAACTCATGAAGGAAGAAGCGACCAGCTTTGCCAGATACGGCGGCCAAGGCAACTAAAGAGATGCATGTTCCCTTTTTTCAATTCGCAGGGGGCGACCAGAGACGGGGGTGCGGTGGGATGGTCAGATTGGAAGTTGGAGTTTCGGACGCCTGTTGCCCGCCGTGTCCCGCCGAAGGGGAATGAGCGAAGCGAATCGGGGTTGCGGCATTGACCGAAGAAGCGGCTAAGATTGGAACCGATGCTTTCACATTGCGCTAGCGGCGCTTAAAGAGCGCAGGACGGAGGATCAACAAAGCGCGACAGCGCGGAGATGGCAACGTCCCAAAGGGAAGAGGAAAGCGGGTGCCCTTTGGGCAGATTGACGAGCAAATTCGATCCGTAGGACGGAGCGAACGTAGTTGGTTGGTGGATACGAAAAGCAGTTAAGGTTTGAACCTAGGGCACTCACTCAACCTGACGCTTAGCGCCACTAAATATCTTAATCCAATAACCAGTCAGGGAATGATTTCCGAAAAATATTCTGACAGTATGACACTCCAAGTTCTCACCTAAACTCAAATCTACAACCCCGAACCCTTCATAAAGTTGACCATCAAGATAGTGATTTCCAACCCGCGCCAAGATGCTTCTAAAATGCCTCGAAAAGCATTCCCAGAAGATCGAGTTTTTTTGGTTCTGCTTCTTCCATATTACGGGTTCATTTGCTTCGCCAAGCTCTGCTTCCACAGCGCATGGAGAGCATAGCAAAACTTTAGAGAAAAGCCAATCAACCGCATCCTCAATTGATTTGTCTGGATTTGAATCTATTGGGATACGTTTCATTAGTCTGTTGTCTCCCTCACAGTTTTTTCAATATTGCCCCAGTCTTTTTGCAAGTTCCCCACCTCAAATTCAACCTTTACCAGTTAAAGTCGCGAGCATCATCAGCCCAATTCAGAGCATTAATATTCAATGATTCACTTTCGAGCAAAGCACTATTGCCGAACCAAATAATAACGAGAGATGATGCCATTTTATTCGGGTCAACTGCTGAATCTGGAGAGATGAACTTACCAATAAAAGAGACCTCGGGAAGAACCTCGCTATTGTAGTTATTAAGAAGAAAAACTGGCTCGCCCGGCCAAAGCTTTTCTGCCACGCACTTCTTTTGATCAATGGCTCTCTTTGTGATTTCAAGGGTTACTTCACCTTCGAGCAAATTTTCATAAGAGGCTGATGCATGATAAGAGGATAAAATTATTATCCTACCATCAGAAAGCGTATATTTAATGTTTAGCATTATTGTTCTGTTATTTCTGCCTTCATAATCTTCGTTTCAGGATCATATGTATGCTTGTCGAAGCCCAGTTGTGTTAAAGATTTAGCACGAGGAGTTTTTGTTATATCACCAGTTGCGTTAATTACTGATTGGTTGGTGCCACCTGCTAAACCTTCAACCACTTTAACGTCTCCAGAAGCTGAATCTATGGCCTGCTGATAAAGCTTCGTCCCGTAGTTCTCTCCAGTAAGTCCACTTTCAATCGAGTTAACTTTCAAACTAAGGTTATTAGCATCGTAGCTACCCATTAATTTACCATATTCATTATTCAAAAGGATTGATTGGGACTTACTTAAGTCCGCAGCGCTATCAACCACATTGGAAGTCACAGCCGCCTTATTTCTTACGTTCAACTTTTCAGCGATTTTGGCAAACGTGCCGGTCTTACTAGCTGCTTTTAGTGCGCCGCCACTGGCGACCCCAATGAGGACGTCGCCGAAGATTTCACCAGTTCCCGCATTGGTTTGAAGCTTCGTTCTCACATCGGCTTTGATTGCATTGAAGGTTTGTAAGGGATGCGAGACGGCTTGTCCGACCCCCTGAGCGGTTTGTATCGGATGAGCCACTACATGACCCATTCCCTTAGCTGTATTGACCGCCGCATTTCCGTAGCCTTTGAAGACCTGACCGACGTCGCCCCAGTAACTATTTGTCTCCCAAAGCCCGAGCGGATCAAATTTTGTCCACGGGTTCTGAACCACGTAGGTGTAAACGTTTGGGCCTTTGCGCACATCCGACGCAGTTTCGTAGACGTAGCACCCGTTTTCCCGGCATAGACTGTGGGCTCCAGGCGCATCAAACCCGACGCAATCAGGGATTTCAGAAAAAAAATCTCCAGACGCGGTTTTGAGCTGCGAGCCGAAAAAACCGCTGGCACTGGACACCCAGACCAACAGCAAAATAAACAATGCAGCTATGCGCTTAACGTTCATGAAGGAAGAAGCGGCCAGCTTAGCCAGATGCGGCGGCCAAGGCAACTAAAGAGATGCATGTTCCCTTTTTTCAGTTCGCAGGGGGCGACCAGAGACGGGGGTGCGGTGGGATGGTCAGATTGGAAGTTGGAGTTTCGGACGCCTGTTGCCCGCCGGGTCCCGCCGAAGGGGAATGAGCGAAGCGAATCGGGGTTGCGGCATTGACCGAAGAAGCGGCTAAGATTGGAACCGATGCTTTCACATTGCGCTAGCGGCGCTTAAAGAGCGCAGGACGGAGGATCGACAAAGCGCGACAGCGCGGAGATGGCAACGTCCCAAAGGGAAGAGGAAAGCGGGTGCCCTTTGGGCAGATTGACGAGCAAATTCGATCCGTAGGACGGAGCGAACGTAGTTGGTTTGTGGATACGGTAGACGGATATGAATTGAGGATATTTATTTTAGACGTTCGACCCCTTTTTCAGCCTGGGCGGTAAGAACGGCTAGACGACGCTAGCCGGGGGGCGATCCGTGGCGGGGGTGCGGTGGGACGGTCGATTGGAACCGTTGCCTGTGGATTGCCTGTTGCTGGTTGCGGCATTGACCGAAGAAGCGGCTAAGGTTGGAACTGGCGCTTTCGCATTGCGCGCTCACAGCCCCGCCAAAGGGGAACGAATGCAATGAGTCGGGGATAGCGACGCTTAGAGAGCGCAGGACGAAGGATCGACAAAGCGCGACAGCGCGGAGATGGCAACGTCCCGAAGGGACGAGGAAAGCGGGTGCCCTTTGGGCGGATTGACGAGCAAATTCGATCCGTAGGACGGAGCGAACGTAGTTGGTTTGTGGATACGAGAGGCGACTAAGGAAGAAGACCACAAAGGTAATGACATGTCCCCTTTTCCAGTCTCCTGTCTGAGCCCTAGGATTCAATTCTTACTGAGCGTCATTCTCCTAATTTTGAAATGTGAGGATCATTCTCTACTTCGACTTAACTAATCCCTGAAAGCCCAAGCATCACTAATACTGATTCGAGTAGCAGTTTGCCCCAGAGGAAGAGCCGCTACTTCAGTGACACTGGGATCAAGTGCAAGTATTGTATCAAGTCGCACCAATTGCATTTTATCCATCGAATAATCGCCATCACCCGAATGAAACTGCCATAGGCTACCACCTTCTTCATCGTCCTCATGGCTTATTTGAAGTATCGGCAACTTGTGATTAGTGATGTCAAGAGACGTCACTACCATTGAATCATTGGATATACAAAATTTGTGATTTGGCTCACTATTCATTGTTTACCTTAACCTCTTCTATATTGTTCGATTTAGCTCTGTTATTAGCACGTGTACGTAATTCTAGATTATTCATATTTCGATTGCCGCCTTTACTGACTGGAACAATGTGATCCACCTGTACTTCATTAGGCGGAGGAGTTACTCCTCTTTGCGATTTAGCAGATGGAACCATAGGTTCACCGGTTACATCGTCCTTTAAAGTGCCCCTATTAACTTGTTCATTAAGCTTTTTCATCTCCCGAACTTGGCGCGGTGTAGGCTTCGTGTTGGCATCAATATTCTTAGGATTCGGTATTTTCGTGTAGTCCGGCTTTGCTGTCTGCTCAGGCTTATGCTCTGCGTTGTTCTGGCTATTTAAAACAGCTGCTGTAATACCAGCTAGCGGAACTTTTGCAGCGCCTGCAGCAGCAAGCGCCAGTCCGTCCACAGTTCCGACAGGAGCTAATCTTTGGGCTCCAAGACCAGTGCCTCCTTTGGGCGCTCCTGACACTCTTGCACCACCTGATGTCAGGCTACCTACATTAACAAAATCACGAGCAATTTCGCCAAGCTTTTCAGCGGAGCCTGGTGCTCCCTGATAACCTCCAACGCCTACGATATTATCAGGCTGACGGTTAAAGCCTGATGAAAAATTCCCTCCAGTTTCACCGATAACTTCGAGACCGCGGCCAAAGTCTTGCTTGTATTCTTTCCACGAATACAACCCCAACGGATCAAAATATGTCCACGGGTTCTGAACGACGTAGGTGTAGACGTTTGGGCCGTCGACGAAGCCTAAGGGGTCTCGCTGGAAGAACATTCCAGTTTCTAAGTCGCGCCAGCGGAAGCCTTCGTTGGCGTAGTTGTGGAGGTCTTGGGCTTTGGTGTTCGACTTGTGACGGTCGGGGGTGCTGCCGCTTTCGTTGGTGATCGCGCCGAAGGCTTCGTATTGGGATTGCCAAGTGAGTGCGCCGCTGTCGTTCGTCGCGGCAACGACGTCGCCCCGGCTGTTGTAATGCTTGATCGAGGGCACTCCACCTCGGAGCGTGTAAAGAATGCCACCGATGCCGCCGCCATAGTCGGAACCTCGGATGAACTCGACTTCGGGTGTGGTCGTGGATGTGGTGTATTCTTGGGCGGAGGTGCCGCCAGAGAAACTGAAGTTTGTAGTGCTGGTGCCGCTGGCTTTGTCGAACTGGACTCGTCGGGTGCGGTAGTCGTATTCCCAAGTGTGGTTGCCGGCGTCGGCTCCGTTGAGCTTGTTGAAGCTTAGCAGCCGATTCTCGTAATCGTAGGAAAAAGTGTCTATTTGGCTGTTTTCAGTTCGGGTAGCGCGGTTACCGTTCAAGTCATAGGTGAAGGAAACGACGCTCTGGTCGGGCTTGGTGAAGCTTACGAGTTGGTTGCTGTTGGCAGTGCTGGCGGTGGAGCCGTCTCCGTAGGCGTAGCTGGTGACGGCGGCTGTGCCACTACCGACGGTGACGCTTTTCTGGGTCCGATTGTTACCGTCGTCATATTGATAGGCGGTCTCGGTGGTGCTGCTTGCAGTGCTGATGCTTTCGTTTTTTAGGCGATAGGTGGCATCGTAGGTATTGAAAACGATGCGGTCGGTCAGGTTGCCGAGTGGATAGCTTTCGTCGATTTCGCGGAGGTTCCCTTGTTTGTCGTGGGAAAAGAGATACTGCGCGAAGGGCTGAGCGGCACCGCCGGCGGTGTTGGTCGAAGTTTGTTTGCGCCCGAGTTGGTCGAAGATGCACTCAACTATGACGTTGTTGGGCAGTGTCTTTTTGACGATTGCGCCGTTTGGATTGTAGGCGTAGACAGTGACGCGGCTGCCTTCGGTCAGGGTTTTGAGGCGGTTATGGGCATCGTAGGTGCTGACTAATTGGCGGGCGGTATTGCCGTAGGTGGTGGTTAGGCGATTACCTGCTTTGTCATATTGGTAGCTATGAGCGACATCCGCTGAGGTTTCGGAGGTGACTCGGTTGAGGGCGTCGAAAGTGCTGGCGGTGTCGCGCAGGGTGTTGGCTTCGTTCGGGTGGGTGACGGTCAGAATGCTACCGTTGTCGTCAAAGGTGTAGTGCCGATTGTCGATGGCGCGCCCGACATTGATGACGTCTTCGAGGCGGTGCAGATCATCATAAAGGTATTGGGTAACTTGGCCCTTTTCGTCGGTGCGTTGGGTCAAGACTAAGGCGTCATAGGTCAGTGTCTTGGTGCGCTCTAAGTCGGCTCCTTCGTCCCAAATTGTTTGGGTATTTCGGGAGAGGCCGTCGTAGCGGAAGCCTGTGACGGCTCCTGCGCCGTCGATGACTTTGACTTGATTTCCAGCATCGTCGAATTCGTTGGCTACAATGATGTCTCCAGAGTTGGGACTACCTTCGGTCTCGGACGGTTGACCGGTGACCGGATTCGTGGCGGTGGCTTTTAGGCGATTGAGTTTGTCGTAAAAGTTGACCGTCTGGTTGCCCTCGAAGTCGATGACTTTGGTGAGATTTGAGTTCTTGTCGTATGAAGTTGTTGAGGTGAGCTGGATATCGTTGGCTTCTCCGTAGATGGGGACTGCGGGTGTAGTCGCTTGGACGGGGCGGTTGGCGCGGTCGTATTGCGTGACCATTTCGGCTCCGCGTGGGTCGATCGTTTTGATGACGTTGCCGAGGCCATCGAAGAAGGTTTTCGAGATGGGTCGGATGGGCGTGAGAAGGGTGCTCTCGGCATCGACGACGGCGGGAGCGATGACCTTGTTCTGGCGGTTGCGCGCATCGTATTCAAAATCCCATCGCTGACCGAGCGGATTGATGGTGGCTTCGACGTTGGAGGCCAGATCGTAAATCGTTTCGATGCTAGGCGAGTTGGCGAGGTCGACGAGGCCCGTGGCAGGGTCGGGTTGCCATGTTTTAATGGCCCGTCCTGCCAGATCGAAGTTGGTCTCGGAGTGGTTGCCGTTGGGGTCGATGGTGCGCCAAGCTAAGCCTGTGCTGGCGTAGAACATTTGTGTGGAAATTTGATCGGGTGTGGCAAAGGCATCCTGAGCGAGTGTTTGACGTCCGAGACCATCACGGGTGCTGCGGGTGATTTTGCCGCGTGCATCCGTGATGGTGGAAACGAGGGTTTCTTTACCAGACGTGATCGAGCCGTAAGCGGTGCCGGTGATGCGGAAGCTGCCGGGTTTGTATTCAGTCTTGCTCTGGGTTTGGCGATATTCGGCGTCGTAGGTAAACTGCTGTTCGAGGGTCCAGAGGCCGCTGGTGCCTTCGGCACCGCGCACGGCATCGTGGCGAATGATTTTAGTGGGCTTAAAGCCTTCGGTCGTGAATCCACTGGCTCCGGTGTTTTTGGCGATCTCGTAAACGAACTCGGTGTGGGTCTTTTCGAAGGAGTTTTGGAGGATTGCGGGGGTGTCCCCTGTTTCGTGGTGGGTGTAGCTGTGGCGCAGGCGCTGAAGGGCATCGTACTCGTTCTTTGATACGGTGCCACGAGGGTCAGTCACAGTTTCGAGCGAGTTGACGGCGTTGTAGCTATAGCGGGTTGTGATGTCGGCGGCGGTGATGTGTATCGCTTCGTCGAGCGTGACAATCTGCGGCTCGGTGGTGATGGGGATTGCTGGCAGGCCGAGGCCGTCCATATCGCGGACGCTGATTGTTTTGCGCCCGAGTGCATCGAAGAAGTTTAAGGTGATGTGGCCGTTTTCATCGATCTCACAGGCGAGATTGCCGCGTGGGTCAAAGAGGAAGCGTTGGGTGGTTGTGGATTCGACAGGCTCACCACTGACTGCATCGATACTGGTGCCCGCGATGGGATTGGTGACTTGGACTAAGCGGTTGAGTTTATCGTAGGTAAAGGTGGTTTCGTTGCTTCTAGGGTCGGTTACGGAGAGGCGATTATTGTTGAGATCGTAGCTATACTCGGTGGTGAGGGCGAGGCCGCCTGGATTGGTGATCTCTTTTTGGAGGCGACCGCGACTGTCGGGTACGTATCTGGTGACGAGGTCTTGTTCCCATGCTTGGGCGCTGTGGTTGGCGAAGGCGACGACGCGTTTCTCTACCATGAACCCGGGATGGGTGGTGAGTGGGTCGATGTCTTGATCCGCATAGGTGTAGGTTTCTTCGAGTAGTTTGAGCCCTGCGGCATCGGTGACGGTTTTGCTGTCGCGGCGACCCATCGAATCGACACTGTAGCTGGTGACTGTGCCGTGGACATCGTTGATCTCGGACATGATCCGGGTGTCGCCATCGTATTGATACGTTTCGATGCGTCCGAGGGCGTCTATTTTTTGGGTGGGGTCGGCCCACTTGGTCATGAAGCTACTGACACCGGCTAGTTCGGGGAGGACGCGGCCGGGGGGCATGGCTTCTTCGAAGAGCCAACTAGTGGTGTTGCCGGAGAAGTCGGTCATGGAGGAGAGCGCGAGGCCGGAGGCTAGATCGAAATTGAAGGTTTCTTTACCGAGGTGTCCTGCTTCGCCTTCGAGTGCGCCGTGGTGCACTTGCATTTGGGTGTAGTAGATCATCCACTCGGTCGAGAGTGAGTCGCCTGAGTTATCGACGTCGACAATTTCGCCCGCAAGGCCACCAAAGGTATAAACGGTCTCGTTGCCCTCCGCGTCGGTCACCGTGGTGCCGGATGCGGCGGCAAAATTTGTGCCGTATTGCGTCATAGTGCTGGGCACTTTGGCGAAAGTGGTGCTGCCGATTCCGCTTGGCAAGGTAACACTTGTGACTTGCCGTGGCAGGCCATACATCATCTGGTATTCGGCTGTGCCGCTTTGCTGTGGGATCGCTGCTAGCTGGGCATTGAGATGATCTTCGACTGCATCGGGCAGGTAGTTGATATTGACGGCGAATGTAAGGCGCCCGCCGCCAGTGCTGAGGTAAGTTTTGGTGCGGTCGAAGCCGTATTGAAAAGTGTGGGCGTTGCCGGACTTATCCTTGATCTGCTTAATGTTGGCGTGGAAGTGATTGGTGAGTCGTCCACCGTCGTTTTGAATATCGAGGGCAGTCTCGTAACTGTACTCTTTAGTCGTGCCATCGGGGTAATCGACGGACTTGAGCTGTGTCAGGGTGGAATCGAACACGAGGACATCTTGATAGTTAAAAGTGATAGTGTGACCGCGTGAATCGGTGACGCTTTCAACGCGGCGGCAGTTCGCGCTGCGGTCGATGGCGATGAATTGATCAGGGTGCGAAGTGCTGCTGATGACTGCGGGGATGAGTGAATACTGGCTGGTTCCATAATCGTAAACCAGATCGTTGCCATAGCGGTCTTCGACCTGCATCAAGCGCCAATAGTTATGCTTTTTAACTTCGTTGGAGCCGTCTATTCGATCAGTGGAATACATGAACCACGCATCGCAGAGATCGTAAGTTAGTTGGGTGCCGTATTTCTTGGTGTAGATGAGGCGGTCGACTGTGCCGTCGCTATCGGTGTCGAATCCTTCGAGGGTATTGAGCCAAGTCTTCTTATCGACACGCGACGACGGCCACGGGAAAAAGGTCAGCATGTTATTGGTGCCAAAGCGTTGGCTGCGGCCAGCCTCGTCGACGACGTTGATCGAAATCGGATCGACGATGACATCACCCAAGGTTTGAACCGCTTCGACGTAGGCGGCGAGGTTGGACGACCACGCGGCTCCAAAAGGAGAGGTGAGTTCCTCATGCGGCTTGAGGCCGCCACGGTCTGACCAACTGGACTCGTTGGCGCTCGCGATGACTTGCAATACTAAATCACTGGCGGCTAGCGGTGTGTAGAGATAAGTGGTGTCGTGGTTCAGCCGCAGGTCGAAGGCATCAATGTAAGTTTCTTCGGCGTGCTGCTCGGTTTCCGATTCCTGTTCGGGCTTTTCGTCGGGTAGTGGGCGGCCGTTGAGCGCGACTTTGCGGTAGCGCGGCCCGACTGCATCGCTACCCGAAAAGCTCGAAGAGAAAGAGACTGATTTGAGCGGTGCGAGGTAGGCAGAATAACCTTCGACTGTTGCAATATCAACGTCGCCCCCCGTACCGAGCAATCCATCTAGATCAGAAAGCAAGAAACCTTGAAAATCTGTAAGCGTCGCCTCGTAATCGTAGTCGGGTGTATCCCCGAGGTTCGTCGCCACATGCTCCAGCTTGATTTCAAAGACTGAACCACCATGCAAATTTAGGTCAAAGCTATCGACGACACCAAACTGTTCGCTCTCGATGCTTCGTCCTCTGAATTTTAGCTTCCAACGCTCTGATTCAGAATCGGAAGGGTCGCCTACAGTGCCAGAAACCGAATAACCAGAATCACCACCGCCACTTGCCGGAATGACTCCGACATCGCCCAGCGGAAGACAGTTGGCGTCGTTAATCGGCGAGCCGACAAAATCATACGGATTGAAGGGCTTAATGTTAATGGCATTGGGATCGGTGCCGTAGGCGACCTCGTCACCATCTAAAACAAAATCTCCATCTGTATCTTCATTGTCAGGATCAGCGCCATTGATCAATTCGAGATAAGAGTCCAATCCGTCGCCGTCGAAATCCTCTCCACGTAGCGGGTTGGCCACTAAGGGATCGAGGTGAATACTCGCCACTTCAAAACCATCAGGCAGGAGATCGCCATCGGTATCAAAATAGTTCGGGTTGGTGCCATTGGCGAGTTCATCGGCAAGGCTTAGTCCGTCGTCGTCGTCGATGTATTCGATAAAAGTGTTGTTTTCGATCCAGCCCAAACCAAGGAGGACGGGGACGGGGAAACCTTGTAATTTGGATGTATCGTAAGAAAGGAGATTGGGGAGGTGGGGCAAAGATGAGGGATAGATGTTGTCAGTGCCTCGGTAGACATCCTGAGGCATGGCGACCCAGGAAAGCTCGTATCTGTCCGCGTCGAGCGAATAGCCGGGCCCAACTGAAATATATTTCCGGTAAGGATAAAGGACGGGAGAACGAGGACTAAATATATCACTCTCGTAGGGCGAATAGATGCGCTCCAAATCGCCATTGGAATAAGCTTTTTCGCCATAGTAGATCGGCATTGGTGGTTCGCTACGGTCGGGAATCATGCCAGCGGCTCCCATTCCCCAGCCCTTGCCCAGGCGAACGCTATTAAAGGTCACAAAATTAGAGTAAAGGTCAGATGCCTTATTCGTATAAATGCGTGAATAGGTTCCATCGTAGCTTGAGACTAGTCCGTAACGAACTTGACTCGAACCTACAGTAGTATCGGGCTGCATCGTATCTTTGCTTGTGACCCAACCTTCACCGATAGGAAATGTGTAAAACGAATTTCCGAACTGATCTTTACTGTCAGTAGTATGTAACCAAAATCTTGTGGAATACTGGCTCCCAGAGCGGGTTGCTAGCGCAACACTGGAATAATAAATCATTTGAGCAGTAACATCAAGGTCGGCCTCCATTTCATCGTGACCTTTCAACCATCCTGTGCCCATTGTGCGAAAATTCTTAAACGCGACTGAAGATGGATTGTAAAACACGCTACTGTCTACGCTGTAACCCAATATATCTCTAAATATACCGTCCACGAAGGTTTTAGTTAAACCAAAGAAAATTTCTTGAGCTGGAGCACTTATGTCTGGCTGAAACTCCCCGTTAATGATCCATCCGTCACTCATAACAAGATAGTTTTCTGGAGCGTAGATATTGTTCACTTCTGTTAATTCAGAGGTATTGTAGGCATAACCCAGTTCAGCACTTGCGGTCACCCATCCGTAATAGACTTTTTGGGGCAGGTCTGTATAAGTGCCAACTCGATATGTGGCAGATGACTCCGCGCCTTTCACACCATTTGGCAAAATAACCTTAGCGCGAAAGTTCAGTATGGCGTCGTCGCCGGAGGGGATCGGAGCTGTGTATTTTTGGCTGAACAAAGTCGGCTCGCTCCCGTCAGTCGTATAATAAATATAGTTAGGTAACCCTACATTCACGAGTTCAATACTCTGTGCGGTTGCATAATCGCCAGAGATGGGCTCGAAGGTAATGGCGGGGGGTGCATCGACTACATTAGGCTGAGTTCCTGCCAGATACTCGTTCACGTCTAGGATAAAGTCGCCGTCCGTGTCCTGCATGCGGTCGTCGGTCAGTAGCAGGTTCTCGTCGAATAAACTCAGGCCGTCCCCATCAAAATCAACGTCCCCTCTGTAGCTCAATCTCCAGAATCCTGGACTGCCCACCGTCTGCGTGCCAAAGGTAACCGCATTGCCATTGCCCTGCTGAATATTGCCGAGCCCCGTCCAACTCAATAAATCATCGCTAAACTCGATCTGATACCTTTTGCCTTCGACACTATCGAAGCTGAACAGGAAAACCTGGGACGGGTAAACTTCTATCCGCGTAAACGCTGTCGTGCTTTCGCTGGGATGCGTGCCCCACTTGGATTCTTCAAAATTTGTAAATCCATCGCCATCCTCATCCAACTCGGCACTGTTTTGCGCCAGTCCGTAATGATCCGCAAAGACATCTGACATGCCATCGTCATTCGAATCGTAGGCGAATAATTGCCAAACGCCGGAAGCCGCGAGGAGCGCAATTGCGGAAAGTGTTTTGGACTTAATCATTCCGATTTAGCGGGTTCCTCGTGATCAATCTTCCAAAAATTGATCATCGTCCGCTTTGGAACGGGCGGATTTGCTTCCAAATATTTCTTGCGCGCCGCTCGCATTACTTCGGAATTGCGCTGCTGGATCTCAAGGTTTTCTCGATTGGCCACGTAATACCCAAACATGGCGTCCAGTTGGCGGTAGAGCTTTTCAGGGACTTCAGTTTCAGCCTCCTCGACCACCACATACTCAAATCGGTCAGGCGAAAATTTAACAGGAGGCGACTTCCATCGTGATTCTACATCGACATAGCCATGCGCTTTACCCATTTTCAGGCGCTTGGCTTCGCCCTCACGTGTGTAGTTCGTGACGAATCCAAAGTACAAGTATTCGTAAGCATCGTCCTCTATCGAATGAATGGGGCTCAAATAATTGAGGCTAATATTTGTCCACACCGTAAATTCCGACTTCGTTTCGCGGTCGCGCCAAGTGATTTCGGAATATTCGTCGCCATAGACGTTCGCTCCCATCGAAATCTGCTCGGGTATCTTTGTGTAATTTGCAGCAAGCAGCGCCTCCCACTGCGCTTTGGTGTATTTTGTTTCTGAGCTGTCAACTTTTCTAGGCTCAAACTTTTTCAACACAAGCGCGGGCGGCCTAATCGCATTCACCGTTAAAATACCTTCCTCCGTAGCGACAACTTTACTGTCAAGAACGTCCGCCATACCCAAACGTGCGATATCCAATTGATACTGTGCTTCTTTGGCGGCTTCGCGGGCGGCAATCGTTTGATAGGCTTCAAACTGACTAATTTGGCGAATCTCCTCACCACTCGCTATAGAAAAAAAATAAGCCAATAAAACTGCCAACAATAATAATCTCTTGCGATTCACAGAACTTAAAATGATCGCTAGCATTGCAAGCGCAAGGCAAAACTTGCACCGTGCCTCTTTGATTATCGCTGCTTATATATCCGCGAGCATTTCTTACTCGATAAGTTTCCTCGCCTTCAGAGCTTCCACCATGAGCTTGCGCGCCATCGCGGCAATGGGGCGGTCTTCTTCTTTAGCCAAGTTTTGAAGAAGAGCTAAGAGCGAGTCATCCACGCGGACTCCGATTGTAGTATTTTTCGTATCTTGCACGTTAGCAAAGCTAGCGAAATGGCCTGCTCGTGCGACGCTTGCTATGTTAGCTTTGCTAGCTAAATTAATATCAAGCTACTATTGCGTAGTGCGTCGCGCAAAGATCGCTGCTAACCAAATTCTAGAAACAGGTGTTCGCAAATCGCAGAAAGCATCGAATTTGCATTGTCAGGGGCGAGTCGCTCACTATGGTCCATATTATAAATGAGCAAAAACAAATTACCCATCCTTTACATAAAATCTGGCTGCCCTTGGTGCCGCGAAGCGCTTTCGTTTTTCAACGGCCAAGGCGTCGATCTGGATGTGCGCGACGTGAACCGCAGCCCCCAAGATATGGATGCGATGGTCGCCGTGAGTGGCCAAACGAAAACGCCGACTTTTGAATTCGATGAGTTCATGGTGGCGGACTTTGATGTCGATGAGTTCTTGGCCGAGCTGAACGAGTTTCCCGAGATCCGCCAGAAACTAGGCATCGCAGACAACGAGAACTAGCGCCTCGTAGAAGCGACACTCTTGTCGCTTTGCTAGCGCTCCGAATTGGAAACGCGGACGTGGTCTTCGTAGAAGCGACACTCTTGTCGCTTTGCTGGCGCTCCGAATTGGAAACGCGGGCGGTGGTCTTCGTAGAAGCGACACGCTTGTCGCTTTGCTGGTGCTCCGAATAGGAGACGCGGTTGTGGCCTTCGTAGAAGCGACACTCTTGTCGCTTTGCTGGCGCTCCGAATTGGAGACGCGGGCGGTGGCCTCGTAGACACCCTCTGAAATCCTGGAGTCGCCTTACTTCCTATAGCCCAATAAAGCGACAGGAGTGTCGCTTCTACGAAAAAGGCGCTCCCTTTGGGGAGCGCCTTTTGTTTAAATGCTCTGGTGGGCTACTTTTTGTCGATCCAGCGCTTGAGGCTGAGGACTTCCCAGTTCTCTTCATTGCCGCCGATCTTGGTGGTGACGGTGGCACCGGGCTCTTTGCCCAAGAGGGCTTGAGCGAGTGGTGTCTTGTAAGAGAGCACATCGTTATCAGGATCGCCATCCCAAGCACCGAGGATGGTGTAGGTCTGCTTTTTGCCTGAGGAGCCTTGCTTCAGCCCGACAATGCTACCAATGCCGACGTTGTCGTTGGTGCATTCGGTGAAGTCTGTCACGCGGGCGCGAGAGAGATCGACCTCTAGCTCGCTCTTGCGAGAGAGCAGGATGTCTTGATCCTGACGTGCCATCTTATACTCGGAGTTTTCCTTCAAATCGCCGTGGTCGCGGGCGATTTGAATGGCTAATTTATTCTCGGGTATCTTCACCGAAACCATGACTTCGTATTCAGCCTTGGCCGCGTTGAAGCTTTCTTGCGATACGATGAGTGCCTCCTCCTCGGAGGTCGGAGCGGCTTGACCCGCGAGCAGGCTCTGCACGGAGGGGAACTGCTTGATGAAACGGGCGAGGAGCGACTTCTTGGTCAATTCCCCGAAGCCTTGATTGAGCAAGAGTGTTTGCGCGAGGTCGTTGGCGGTCTCAACATCGGCTCCGGACAGAAGGTCGGGGATCAATGTGGTGTCGTCGCTGAGTAGGTCGGCCAGCGGGATGCGGCGCGTGCTGGCGTTTTGTAGCGCCTCGTAGTCGATCGCGTAGAACATCGCAGCTAATAGGCGCGGTGTGACGAGCGGTGCGATGATGTTGCTATACTTCTTAGAGGCACGGTTTTTGACCACCCAGAAAAGGAGGGGGCCTTTGACCGTCTGTTCTTTGAGCCAGCGGTCGAGGCAGTAGCTGATGCGCTCTTGCATCTCTTGCTCCAGCATGAAGTTGATACACTCGCTGGTGAACTTGCCGCTGGAGTTGCGCAGTAGGTCTTCGACCATGGATTGCCACTTTTCCGGATAGGTGCGGCGGATGAGGTCGAGGTAGCGCTTGAAGTATTGCGCGGGCAAATTGGCCGCTAGCTCAGAGTAGTCGTTGGTGGCATCGAGGATGGATGCGGACGATGGCTCAAGCGTCTCGACGTCTTCGTGGAGATCGCGTGCCAGATTGTTGCGCACCCATACGCCGTGGAGACGGTCGGCTTGGCTGAGACTCTTAGCATTAGCAATGGCATCGGTGAGCTCGGCCAGGATCTGAGGCATCTCTTCGCGGATCACGGAGATGTTCTCCGAGAGTGCGTAGAGTTTTTCGCCGAGATCGATCTTTTGCTTAGAGTTTTTAGTGCCGCGGAACTGCTCGAGGATCTCGTCCTCTGGCTTGACTGGCTCGTCGCGGTAAATGTAGGGCTCCGTCTTTTTGAGCGGCACGCCGATGCGGGGATCTTTGACCAGCACCTTCTTGGTCGCCGTCCACCACTTCTTATATTTGATCGGGCCGATCACGCGAGCGAGCAGACGCTCAATTTCGGAGGCCATCATGGCTTGCTCGTCGCTAGCAGCGATGATCTCGCAGATCAGATCGCCGGGTTTTTTCTTAATCATCTCTTCGATGACGTCTGACTCGGTGCGGGAGCGAACGAGCATATCGTTCGGCTTCAAGATATCCAGCTTATCCACGCAGAACGCGGGAGCCATTGCGTGACCTTTTTTACCATCTTCAAAATCGATGATGAGGCGGTCTTCCGCAGCGTGATAATCTACGATTTTACCGAAACCCCAACTGCGGTGCAGGCAGTAGTGGCCAGGCACCATGGTTTCAAGTTTCGCACGGTGCGAAACCATTTTCGGATTCTTTTCGATGAGAGCGTCTATGGACTCTTTATTCATAATGATTGCTTGTCTAATTCGTAAACGGTCTAGTATGGACAGGTTATACGCCAATGAGAAGTATTAAGTTTAGCTTATCCAGAAAGTCCACAACGGGTTGGGATGCTGCTGTACATTTGACAGAAGCCTACCTGAGCGGCGACCGAAAGGCCGATCAATTGCTGGATGAGCTGCCGGAAGATTTTATAGCAGACCGCCGAGCCGCTTGCCAATCACTTTTCCTGGGAGCGCTCCGCCACGGGCACCGCAGCCGCGCCGCGCTGAAGGGGCTTTTGCGTAAAAAAGCCAAGCCTAGCGTGGAGGCGATCCTACTGGTGACTGGCTACGAAATACTGGACGCCGAGCCTGAGCGACACCCGAAAATCGTCCACCACGCCGTCGAGCGCAGCAAAAAACTGGTCAATCGCTTCGAGCAAGGCTTTCTGAACGCCGTTTTGCGTAAACTCCCCGCTGCGCTGGAGGCCATCGATGCCGAAAAAACGCCCGCCGCCTACTACAGCCACCCCGAGTGGCTCGTCGCGCACTGGAAAAAGGAATTCCCTACAGCCTACCCTGCCCTGCTGCGCTGGAATCAAGGCATCCCTCCGACCTATCTAAAACTCTACGACGCCACAGTCGAGCTGCCGAGCGGGCTCGAAGCCACAGATTGGCCGCAATTTTACCGGGTCAATGGCGACGTTTCTTGGCGAGACGAGCTCGTGCCCCTGCTCAACAAAGGCAACGCCTACATCAAAGACCCCTCGACGCGCCTCGCGCCTGCGCTGCTCGCGCCCCAGCGCGGCGAATCCGTGCTCGATCTGTGCGCCGCCCCCGGCGGCAAAGCCTACGATATGGCACATGCGATGCAGGGTGAAGGCCACATCGTAGCCGTCGATCTGCCCGGCAACCGCATCGCGCGCCTCGAAGCCAACCTGGCGACGCTCCGCTCGGAGGACTTGCAATGCTCAATCGTGGAAGCCGACCTGCTGGCACTCGATGAGGCGATCTTCGCCGCGCAAGATCTGCCGACCGCTTACGACGCCGTCATGCTCGACGCGCCGTGCTCAAACACAGGCGTGATCCAGCGCCGGACGGACGTAAAATGGCGCTTACGACCGAAGGACATCGAAGCGTGCGCTAGGCTCCAGCTCCAGCTACTTCACTCCGCCACCCGATTCGTCACCGCCGGCGGGCGCATCGTTTACAGCACTTGCAGCATCGAAGTCGCCGAGAATCAGCAAGTCGTCGATACCTTTCTGCGAAGCAAATCTGGCAAAGCATTTAAATTAGAAAAAGTAATGAGCAGTCTCCCGTGGGAGACGGCGCACGATGGCGCGGGCGCATTCTTACTGCGCCGCGAGTCTTGATACTAACAATCTTTCGCCACTGGCCGACCGCCGCTCCACTGAAAATCCAGCGCATCTAGCAAGCGAATGTGCTCTGCCAAGTGCAAGCCCTTGCGCCCACGCTGTTTCTCTTGTGCGACGAACTCGGCCAGCCCTTGATTCGGTGGATAATTGCGCGGCACCTGACAGTTGCCCTCTGCGCCGTGATAATCTTTAAGCAATTCATACTGCCGCATCCAAGCTGGCGAAATTTCGCGAAACGGCTCAAAGCTGAAGTCTAGCTCACGCAATTTGCGCAACTGCTCCGCGCTGAGCTCTCCCTTGCGCTTGCGCAACCGCACCCGTTCGACGAAGGCGCCCAGCTTCCTATCGGGGCAGGAGCGAGTCACCCGCGTGTGGCCATTTTCCTTGGCGAAGCGGCGCAGTCGCTCCATCCGCTCGCCCCAGTCCACCTGCGGTGGCGGCTCTGGCAGACTGTCCGGGTCAAAGCCGATGGCGTCGAGCTCTTTGAGTTGCCACGCCTCTAGCTCCCCGGCGCGGATCTTATCGCGCTGCCGCTTAAACCAAGCCCGATGCTTTTCCGAAAAATGACCGATCGGCGGCATCTGGCCCCCATACTCCTTTTTGAGCAGCGCCCGGATCTGCCGAAAGGTTTTAAGCCATACCGAGATGTGGACTTTAGCATGCCTGCGCAGACTGTGCGCGCGCGAGCGTTCGATACCGATCGCTTCAAACCTAGCCAGCTTCGCCCCCTTGAGATCACCATGGGTCATCCGCTCGCGCTGGCGCACCACCCAAATGCCGAGTTCAGGATCATCATGGAAGCTAGAAGGCACGCGCACATGGCCAAAGTGCTCTTTAAACTTTTCAAGTTTAGCAAATAACCGATCCCATTTATGATCCAACATTTGCTGGCGCGAGTCCACGCCCGAAAACACCAAGCCCCGCGCCTCAAACTCGGCGATCAGTTCAGGCCGCAAGTTCCCTTTTTTATACTTCTGCCGCATCCGTGAGAGCCAAGGCCGCAGCGGCTTAGCCTCCGCAAGCTGGGTCGAAAGCGGCTTACCATGCAGCGCTTCCAGCGCTAAATACTCTTCCAACTTCACGCGCCAACGCGCCTCCATTCGCTCCACCTGATTCACGCCACACCCTGCCGATCCCGGGCCAGTTAAAGCAAAGTCAATCGACCAGTCAAAATCCACCGCATTTAACACCGCGATTCGCCACGGCGACAACTTCTCAGCTTGCTTGGCGCGGCACTGCACCCCCGCCCAACGCTCAGCGTTTTCTAACTCGCCCGCCACGTAAGCCCTAAATCGCTTGCGCCACTGCGTAAAACTGCGGTTAGCCAGCACGGCCTCGAAATCAAAAGGCAAGGCTTGCAGCCGCTCCCGGCGGCCAGATTTCATTTTATCATTACGGATCGCCATGACTTGCTTACGCAGCCAAGCGTAGTGCACCTCATCGGCTTGCAGCAGAGCCACCATCGCCATCGTAGCGTCGGGCGCGTCGGCGCAGACAGCGTGCAAAGCTTGGTAGGCCTGCGTCCAGGCAGCCTCAAAGTTGACCCGCGGCGCAGCCCGTGCGCGCTGGGGCACAGACTTGCGTCCCCGCACCCAATTGAAACCCACTTTCTCCAAAATCACCTGCTGCCAATCCGGCATCTGCCCCTGCTCTTTCTTGATGCAGTAGCGAGTCAACCAGCGACGTTGCTTCAACTCGGCCAGATCATAAGTCGCAAAGAACTCTAGCGAATCGGGCAACGATTCTCGGATCGCAGTCACCTCATCGCGAAACTTACGGTAGCCGATCGAGCGATACAGAAAAGGATCCACCGCACCAAAGGGGCCCTCACCGTGAGGTGTATAGAAGGGCACCAAAGGCGCATCAAACTTATGCGGAGGCTCCGCGTCGGCGTCGGCGTCGGCCTCTTCGTCTGCAACATTCTCGGCGCGGCGGTTGCGCGCAAGATCGCCGGCATACACTTCCCCACCTTCTTGGGTGGGCGTATAAAATTCCGGAGGCAACTCCGGCATCTCCGGTATCTCCCATTGTGGCGCAGTCGGCACAGTCGAGCGCTTAGGCGGACGCGCCAGCTTGTTCTTCCGTTTTTTAGGTTTTCGCTTTCCCATCAGAAACACTATCTTTGAGTCAAAGTAGCCGCAATGCAAGCCAGCCTTGCGGACTTCAGCCACCCCACAAACGCAAGGGCAGCACCTTAGCAATCTGCGTAAAATCCCGATCTTTTTGCAGAACTTCTAGATCGTATTCCAAGGCTAGTTGTGCGATGACGCAATCGATGCTTTTGCGCACCGTGATTCCTCTTTTTCGACTTCATCCTCGATCAACTGCTTCAAGGCCAGAGCTTCCTGAGAGCCGAAGCCGTTCAAAAAATCCGCCCACACACTGGTATCGACAAGCACCATCGCTAGCGCATGGCTCGCATTTCATCAAGGTTGCCCTCCCACTTCACTTCGCCGAAGTGTTTGAGCATGTTCTTACTGCGCTTGCGCTTGACCAATTCACGCAAAGCAAAGTCGATCAAAGCCCTTTGACTGGGCAGCCCAGTTAAGCTCAAACCTTCGCTGACGAGCGATTCATCCAAGACAATGTTAGTTCTTTTCATACACAAAAAACAATACTTTTATGTGTATGAAGTCAAGTAGAAATCGCAATCTTAAGCAACTCAGTTTCCAGTGGATTCTATCACTCGATTGAATAAGCTGAATCTCTACTTTGTCATTTCAGAGCGGGCATTTTCATACGCACTCAGCGCGCACTGCGAGCAGGCGGTGCGCACGTCGGCGAAGAAATCGTTGCCCTTATCGTCGACTAGGATGTAGGCGGGGAAGTCTTCGACTTCGATCTTCCAGATGGCTTCCATCCCGAGTTCGGGATACTCCAACACCTCGACTTTCTTGATATTATGCTCGGCCAGTAGCGCGGCGGGGCCGCCAATGGAGCCGAGATAAAAACCGCCGAACTCTTGACATGCATCGGTGACTTGCTGCGAGCGGTTGCCCTTGGCTAGCATGATCATGGAGCCGCCCTCTTTTTGGAAAGGTTGCACGTAGCTATCCATGCGCCCAGCCGTGGTGGGGCCGAAGGAGCCAGAGGGCTTGCCCGCAGGCGTCTTAGCGGGGCCGGCATAATAGACGGGGTGGTTTTTTAAATACTCAGGCATGCCATCGCCGCGATCGAGGCGCTCCTGAATCTTGGCGTGCGCAATGTCGCGCGCCACCACGATGGTACCACTCAGCGCGAGTGGTGTAGCCACGGGATATTGGCTCAGCTCGGCCAGAACATCCTGCATCGGGCGATTCAAGTTAATGGCGACGGAATCTTTCGGCTTAGCGATGGTGCCTTCAGCGGGGATGAAGCGACCAGGGTTTTCTTCAAGTTGCTCCAGCCAGACACCGTCTTTGTCGACGCGCGCCTTGGCATTGCGGTCGGCTGAGCAAGAGACGCCGAGCCCGACTGGGCAGGACGCGCCGTGGCGCGGCAAGCGGACGACGCGCACATCGAGGGCAAAGTATTTACCGCCAAACTGGGCGCCATAGCCCATCTTGCGCGTGTATTCGAGCAGCTTGGCCTCCAGCTTGGTATCACGGAAGGCTTGGCCGTGTTCGTTGCCTTCAGTCGGTAGCTCATCGTAGTATTTGGTGGAAGCTAGCTTGACTGTCTTTAAGCAGATTTCGGCAGAGGTGCCACCAATCACGAAGGCGATGTGATACGGTGGGCAAGCGGAAGTGCCGAGTGTACCCATTTTTTCGATACAGAATCTCTCGAGGCTGGCGGGGTTGAGCAGCGCCTTGGTTTCTTGGTAAAAGAAAGTCTTGTTAGCCGAGCCGCCGCCCTTGGCGACGAAGAGAAAATCGTAGCTATCCCCATCAGCAACCAGCAGGTCGATCTGCGCGGGCAGATTGGTGCCGGTATTTTTCTCCTCATACATGGAGAGCGGTGCCATCTGCGAGTAGCGCAGGTTCTCATTAGTGTAGGTATTGTAAATGCCCTTTGAGAGCGCGGCCTCGTCGCCCCCACCCGTCCACACGCGTTGGCCTTTTTTGCCAAGAATGATAGCGGTGCCGGTATCTTGGCAAAAGGGCAGCACCCCGTGCGCCGACACTTCGGCGTTGCGCAACATGGTGAGCGCGATGGTGCGGTCGTTTTCCGTGGCCTCGGGATCGTCGAGGATCGCGGCGACTTTCTCCAAGTGCTCCGTGCGCAGCTTGAAGGAAATGTCCTTCATCGCAGTTTCAGCAAGATAAGTCAGCGCCTGTGGGTCGACTTTCAGCATCGTCTCACCACCGAAATCGACGGTTTCGACAAACTCCTTAGTCAGCAGACGATACTGCGTCTTATCTTTCCCAAGCGGAAATTGTTTTTGGTAATGAAATGCAGGTGTGGGCTTGGCCATGGTTTAACTTTCTAATTTGAACTAATTATAGAATTAGTAGGGCTACTTTGAATCTTTGCAAGCGTGTAGAAGCGACACTCTTGTCGCTTCTACGGCCTATCGACAAGACTGAATGGACGCGGCCAACGCTGACGCATTAAAGCGACAGGAGTGTCGCTTCTACGGCCTATCGACAAGACTGAATGGACGCGGCCAACGCTGACGCATTAAAGCGACAGGAGTGTCGCTTCTACGATTCGATTCCAGTTTCGAGGAGAGCCGGAACTTGCTGTAGAAGATACTCGCGAGGGATTTCGGCTTCGTTGCCGGCGGCTAGGTCGCGGACTTTGACGACGCCGCGCGCTAGCTCTTCGCTGCCGTAGATCAGGGCGAAGCGGGCACCGGACTGATTGGCGGCTTTAAACTGCTTGCCGAAGCCTTGGTTTTTGAGCGGATACTCGACTTGATAGCCAAGCGCACGCAACTGCGCGGCGTCGGCGAGCGCGGCGTCGCGCTCGTCCTCGCCGCCGATGATGGCGATAAAATCGGGGCGTTGTATATATTCAGGCATCAGCGACTTGCTATCGAGCAGGTCGGCCAGGGTGACATCGCCCATCGCAAAACCGACTGCGGGCATTTCGGGGCCGCCTAGTTTCTTAACCAGCGCGTCGTAGCGCCCGCCCCCAGCCAAAGCGCGGCCTTCGCCGCTGGCCTCAAAGGCTTCGAATACAAACCCCGTATAGTAAGCGAGCCCGCGCACGATCCCGAGATCGATCTGGATGAACTCCCCCGCGCCGGCCGCGCCGAGATGGCGCAGCAGCTGCGACCATTCCTCGATCCGTGCGGCGGCTTGCGCAGCGAGATCGCCTTCGAGTGGTAAATTTTCGATGTAAGCGCGCAACGTATCGAAGTCGCGTATCGCGATGGCCTCTTCGATGCGCCCGAGAAAATCTTCAGCCGTATCGCCGAGCACGGTGGCGAGTTTCTCGATGGTCTTGGCACGATCGGTGCGCGCTAGCTTGTCAATGATGCCGAGCACGGTGGCACTGCCAGCTTCGTCGAGCCCTTCGGCTGCCAGCATCAGCAGCCACAAATCACGGTCGCTGAGGCGCACTTTAAAATCGTTTGCCCCGAGGCCGAAGGCTTGCAGCGCTTGAGTCAGCAGCGCGATCAGCTCGGCATCGGCGGTGGGGCCGGGCTCGCCAAAAATGTCGACATTGAACTGGTAAAAGGCGCGCAGCCTCCCCTTTTGCGGGCGTTCATAGCGGTAGTGCTCCCCGATATTAAACCATTTGACGGGACGCTTGAGGCTGTTGGCTCTGGCCGCGATCAGGCGTGCCAGCGAGGGTGTCATTTCTGGGCGCAGCGCAACGGCGCGCCCACCGCGGTCTTCAAAATTAAACAGCTGGCCGACGATTTCTTCGCCAGACTTTTCGATATAGAGTTCGAGCGGCTCCAGCACGGGCGCATCATACTCTAGAAAGTTAAAGGCACGCGCGACGTGCCGCCAGCGGCCAAAAATGTGATTTCTGCGGGCGCAAGCCTCGGGATAAAATTCCCGAAAACCGGGTAAAGTTTCAAACTGCATAATGAATGAGTTTTAAAATAATAAGTGATCTGGGGGAAAATCTGCCGTAGCCGAAGTCGTGAGACTTTGAACGACTTGGCGGCAATGTGCTGAGCATCCAAAGTCTCACGACTTCGGCTACGCTCCCAACGGTCTAGGCGCTCGAGCATTGGAGCAGTGACGCGCCACCCTAGTCGGCATCGACATACATATCCTTGAGTTTCGCTTTCAGCTCTTTGCCCGCTTTGAACTTAATCACTGCGCGCTTGGGAATGATGACGTCGGTCTCTGGCTTGTTCGGGTTGCGCCCGATGCGCGACTTGCGGATCTGCACTTCGAACACGCCGAAGTTGCGTAGCTCGACATTGCGCCCTTCGCTCAGCGCTTGGGCGATGGCATCGAGGGTGAGTTGCACAGTTTCTCGCACTTCTTTTTGCGGAAAATCGGTTTTTTCGTAGATATCTAAAACGATATCGCGTTTTGTAAGGTTATTGGACATCCTGTAGTCGTCTGTGGTATACTTGGTGGCTTGCGGAAAATGAAAATCAAAAGTTACTGTTGCTGCGATACTTCGGATCGCGAAAACACTGTCAAACTAGAAAAATATGAGTGATAAAGAACCACCCAACCCATTTGAAGAAATTCAGCGCCAGCTGAAAGATTTATTCAAGGACTCGAACGTCAAAGTTTCGACCCACGGCTTTTCCGAGGGCGATCCCTTTGCGAGCGAGCCCGATCAGCCCAATCAGCCCGGGGGCGACGAGCCGAAACCTGATAAAAGTGCGGAAACTCTGGAGCAAATCCGCAATTTTCACCTCAAACCGAAAGAGATCCGCGACTATTTGAATCGCTTCGTGATCCGCCAAGACGAGGCCAAAAAGGTGCTCTCGGTAGCGATCTGCGACCACTACAACCACGTCCGCGCCACGCTGGCGGGCAAAAGCACCGAGGCCACCGAGCACAGTAAGCAGAATCTGCTCTTCCTCGGGCCGACGGGTGTGGGCAAAACCTACTTGATGAAAAACGTGGCGCGCCTGATCGGGGTGCCCTTCGTGAAGGCCGACGCTACGAAATTTTCCGAGACTGGCTACGTCGGCTCTGATGTGGAAGATCTGGTGCGCGATCTGGTGAAAGCAGCCGATGGCGATATCGAGCTGGCTGAGAAGGGTATTATCTTTGTGGATGAGATCGATAAGATCGCCAGCGAAGCCGGTGCGGGCGGGCGCGATGTGTCCGGGCGTGGCGTGCAAATTAACCTGCTCAAACTAATGGAGGAGACGGAGGTCAACCTCTTCAGCCCCACGGATATGATGGCGCAGATGCAAGCCGCGATGGAGATCCAACGCGGTGGCAAGCCCCAGCGCAAATCGATCAATACCAAGAACATACTCTTCATCGTGAGCGGCGCATTCGACAAGCTGGCCGAATCGATCAAGAAGCGCCTCTCGCAAAATGAAATGGGCTTTGGCGCGAATGTGGCCGACCACGAGGAAGACCTATCCACCTATTTGCAATACGCCGAGACCAGCGACTTTATTAAATACGGCTTCGAGCCAGAGTTCATCGGGCGCGTACCCGTGCGCTGCGCGTGCTTGGCTCTCACAGCCAAGGATTTAGCTCATATTTTGACCACCTCTGAGGGCAGCGTGCTGCACCAATACCGCGACGACTTCCGCGGCTACGGCATCGACTTCGACATCACGCCCGAGGCCATCATGGCCATCGCCGAAACTGCCAGCAAGGAAGGCACTGGCGCGCGCGGCATTATGACTGTGATGGAGCGCTTGTTCCGCGATTATAAATTCGAGCTACCTTCGACCGCCATCAAGCACTTTGAAGTGACGACCGACATGATCGACGACCCGGCAGGTTGCCTGAAAGCGCTCAAGCGCGAAAACGCCCACTTGCAATCCGCTGTGTGGGAGGCCGATGTGAAGCGCTACGCCACCGCCTTTGAGAAAGCGCACGGCTTTGCCATGGAGTTTAAACCACTCGCAGTGGAAGCGCTGATCGAAGAAGCCAGTCAGCGCGACCAGACCATCCAGTCGCTGTGCGAAGAAAAGTTTAAAGACTTCGAGCACGGGCTATCCATTATCAGCCGCAACACCGGACAGACTGTATTTAAACTCGGTAAGCTCGCTGTCCAGAATCCCGATAAAGAGCTGTCCAAGTGGGTGGTGCGCAGCATCGAAAGCATCCAAGAGACCTGAGTTTATGCCAGAAGGAAAAGCAGTCAGCCAAATGTTTGCCGGGATCGCCGGGCGCTACGACGTGGCCAATCACCTCCTCAGCGGCGGCGTCGATTTTTATTGGAGGCACGTGCTCACCCGCATGGTCAAGCGGCGCGCCCCCAAAGATGTGGCCGACCTCGCCACCGGCAGCGGCGACGTAGCCTTCAAGCTGCGCGACCGCATGGGCACAGGGGTGCCCGTGACCGGCCTCGACTTCTGCGAGCCGATGCTGGACGAAGCCCGCGCCAAACGCTCGAAAAAGCCCAGCTATGGCGACATCGTTTTTGAGTTCGGCGATTGCATGGAGCTGCCGCTGGACGACGCCTCTGTCGACGCCGTCACAGTCTCGTTCGGCGTGCGCAACTTTGAAGACCGCCAGCGCGGACTGAAGGAGATTCTACGCGTGCTACGCCCCGGCGGGGGCTTGTTCGTGCTAGAGTTCTCGCAGCCAGATCGCTGGTTTTGCCCGATCTATTATTTCTATTTAAAGTTCATACTGCCCTGGGTGGCCGCCCTCGCGACCGGGGATAAAAGCGCCTACGATTACCTCGCCGGCACGATAGAAAATTTCCCAAGCAAGGAAGCCCTCACCGAGCAGCTCAAACTAGCTGGCTACGAAAGCGTCGCGGCCACCGGCCTAACTTTTTCCATCGTAGCCATCCACGAAGCCCAGAAAGCAGGATAGGTGTAGCGCACACAGGCGGCGGTTGGGACAACGATGCTACGCTTGGCGGCGGTTGGGACAACCGCCCTCCCTAGCGTGGCTGCGGTTGGGACAACCGCCCTCCCTAGTGTGGCTGCGGTTGGGACAACCGCCCTCCCTAGTGTGGCTGCGGTTGAACCGTCCTCCCTAGCGTAGTGGCGGTTGGGACAGCCGCCCTCCCTAGTGTGAAATTGCCCGAAACGGCGGGATGGCGTCATCTAGAATCATGGCGCTTGGATTCACTAACTTGATCTGAGTCTTGGCATACCTCGATTGCTCAACTAAATCCGTGTAGAGCTTCTTGACGACCGCGTGCTCGATTTAAAGATAAAACTCCTCAGTCGGCGGGGATGCACTCTTCGGGGATGGCTTCATCATTGTTCGCTTCAGCATCGTCTAAGTCGTCGACAAACATGGTCAAAATTGCGGCAACGATCCAGGTGGCACCGCCTAGCACGAGCGCTAGTATGGCTTGGCCGCCGAACAGGCTAGAAACTAGCAGGCCTAGGATGGAAGCGGCGAGCATCTGCGGTAGCACAATGAAGAAATTAAAGATACCCATGTAGAGCCCCATCTTGTGCGCGGGCAGTGCGCCGGAGAGGATGGCGTAGGGCATCGAAAGGATACTCGCCCACGCGATGCCGACTCCGAGCATCGAGAGCAAAATCCAGTTCGGCCCTGGTAGGAAATAAACGGAGATCAGACCCACCGCGCCGCACAGGAGCGCGACGGCGTGGGTGACCTTTCGGTTCGTCCACTTGGCAAATACGGGCAGCGCAAAGGCCACCATCGCGGCAAAGCCATTGTAAACCGCGAAGGCGATGCCGACCCAGTCGGCGCCGGTATTGTATTCTTGGCGGATGAAGGTGAGCCGCTCGTTTAGAGTTTCAGGCAAGTCGCCCAACGCTCCGTAGCTTATAAAAAAGCTCACTGTGCGCATACTACCCACGACTTCTTCGGCACCGGCTGCGATTTCGATACGGTAGCCTTCGAGATCGCGCACGACTCCGGCGTAGGCATTTTCCCAATCGGGATCGATACCTGCGGCCTCGATGGTGCTAGCGGTTTGCTGTAGCGTGGCTACATCGGCGACAGTAAGCTGCATGTCGTAGAGGTGACTTGTCACACCGGCAGTGGTGTAGATCCACATCGAAAATAGCGCGAACCATGAAAAGAACTGCACGGCGGCCAGCTGCTTCATCGTCTTCGGCATGGCGTAGAGATCATCCATCACCACGACGATGCCGTTTTCGGTGGTCCCCCTCTTCTGCAAGGCCACCGAGAACATCAATAATAGCCCGAGCGAGATGAAGCCGCCGGTGACGATGAAGAGCTCTTTCTCCCAGCCCCCAAAATATACAGTGGCGGTGAGCAAGATGCCGGCGATTAAAAAGATCGGGCCGTGCTGGCCTTTCTTTTTAAGGCGTGCGCTGGTGGCAGCCTCTTCGCCCGCGAGCCGGGCGCGCAGGGCAGATTCGTCTTCTGCGCCGGCGTCTTTACCCTCGAAGGCCTCGAGCTCTTCGGGGCTATACTCCTTGCTCTTAATAATCGTCCACAACACAGCTAAGAAAAACACGCCTGCGCCTGCGTAGAAGGACCATTTGACGGAATCTGGGATGACGCCTTCGGGCGCGACATTGGAAACACCTAACCAGTTGGTCAGCATATAAGGCAAGGCCGAGGCGATGACCGAGCCGCCTCCGATGAAGAAGCTCTGCATGGCAAAACCACGGGTGCGCTGCTCGGAGGGGAGCATATCACCGACGAACGCGCGGAAAGGCTCCATCGCTACATTGATCGATGCATCCATGATCCAAAGCATACCGGCGGCCATCCACAGGTAACCAGAATTGGGCATCCCAATTAGCGCTAGCGAGGCGCAGATCGCACCGCCGAGGAAGTATGGCCGCCGCCGCCCGAGCCGCCCCCAAGTGCGGTCGCTGAAGTAGCCGACGATCGGCTGCACGATGAGTCCGGTCAAGGGTGCCGCGATCCAGAGCAGTGGTATGGCGTGCTTATCGGCTCCGAGTGTCTCGAAAATGCGGCTCACATTGGCGTTTTGGAGGGCAAAGCCAAATTGGATACCAAAGAAGCCGAAGCTCATGTTCCAAATTTGCCAAAAAGATAGTCTTGGTTTGTTCATCGTGTATGGGTGGTTGAAATAAGCTGGGGTTAATTCTGGGTAAGTTAGTTATTGCACTTGCGCGGCGACCTGCGCGGCGACTTGCGCGGTGGTGAGGCCTCGCGCGGTATCGCGCGCCAGGGTGTATAAATCTTCAAGCGCGGCGCAGAGGGCGGCGCTATCAGTGAGGCGCCAAGCCCAACTGCCGGAGGCGACGCCGGGGGTATTCATGCGCGCTTCGGAGCCGAGGCCGAGTAGATCTTGCACCGGTACGATGGTGGCACCTGCACTGGAGCGGTAGAGGCTGCGGATAAAGTCCCAGTGAATTTCTGAGCCGTCGGTGCCAAAATAATCGAGCGTAATTTTTCGCTCGGCCTCGATCTCTTCGGCGCTGCGGGTGCTGCCCGCACCGGCCTCGCTGGCAAACCAGCCGACCACAGTATCGTTATCGTGCGTGCCAGAATAGGCGACGCTGTTGGCCACGTAGTTTTCGGGCAAAAAGGTGCCGCTCATCGGATCGGTGCCAAAGGCAAACTGCAGGATGCGCAGGCCGGGGAGATTGTAATCGTCGCGCAACTTTTCCACCTCGGGGGTGATCACACCGAGGTCTTCGGCGATCACGGGGAGCGGCAGCGCGTGGTCTTCGACAAAGGTATCGAAGATCTCTTGCCCGGGCGCGGGAATCCATTTTCCGCCGGCTGCAGTGCTCGCGCCGCCCGGCACTTCCCAGCAGGCATCGAAGCCGCGGAAATGATCGATCCGCACCACGTCGACCCACGAAAGAATCTTGCGCAAGCGGTTGCGCCACCACGCGTAGTGATCGCTGCGGTGCGCATCCCAAGCGTAGAGCGGATTGCCCCACAGCTGGCCGGTTGAGGAAAAATAATCGGGCGGCACGCCAGCGACGACGCTGGGGCTACCATCGGCATTGAGGCGGAAAAGCGTGCGCTGGCACCAGACATCGGCGCTATCGTGCGCGACGAAAATCGGCAGATCACCGACCAGCCGCACGCCTAGCTCGCGGGCGCGTTTCTGCACCGCAGTCCATTGCAAGCGCAGGATAAATTGCTCAAAGCAAACTCGGGCAATATCGCCCTGCAACTCCTGCGTGGCGCGGGCGAGCGCTTCAGGCACGCGGTCGCGATATTCGGCTGGCCAATCCGTCCAAGCCACGCTGCTGAAGTTGGCCTTGAGCGCGCTAAAGAGTGCGAAAGATTTCAGCCAATCGCTCTCGGCGGAGAGAAAGGCATCGTACTGCTGGCGCAGCGGGTGCGATGCGTCGAGGGTGAAGAATTTAAGCGCGGCGCGAGTGGCGAGTTCGAGCTTATTGGCGTAAACCTGCGCGTAGTCGACACGAGATTTGAGCGGCAATTCTAGCGCCCGCAGCTCGTTATCCTCGATCAGGCCCCGGGCGTGCAGATCCTCGGGGCTGATAAAGGCGGGATTGGCGGCGAAGGCAGAAAGCCCTTGATATGGGGAGTCGCCGTAGCCAGCGGGATTGAGCGGCAGGATTTGCCAAATGTTTTGACCATGCGCCGCCAGTTGCTCGATCCACTGAATGGTGGATGGACCAAAATCGCCGATCCCGAAATGATTCGGCAAAGAGCTGGGATGCATGAGGAGACCGCAGTCTTTGTTAAATAGCGTTTGGAGCATTAGAAGTTTCCTTCCTGACGGGAGAGTTGAAAGGCACCGAAGTAGGCGTTGTTCGCGCCACCGTTCAGATTAAAGAGGGCAAAACTTTTGAGCGACGCATCCTCGGCAGCCGCACGATCCGGGTCGGGCAGATTCATACGGCGATCCGCAAAAGTGTGCCGCACGTTATCACTGAGCGTGGTAATTTGCAGATCGTAGCGGCCATCGGCACCTGCCGTGACGCCCAGTTCAATCCCCGCCTCGTCGATAAACACCCGGGTATTCAAACGCCCGCCCGCGTCCAGTATTTGGTAAGTGCTCAAGCCCTCGATTATGGCCAGCACCAGCGCGCGCCCAGTGCTGAGCTCGCTCAGGTCGGTGGCCGACTCGGTGTAACGCAGAGCGATGCCTACGCTGGAGATGCCGTCGGCGTCGCGCTCAAATTTACTACCAAAACCATCGAACTCGAAGCGCAGTGAAAACACATCGCCCTCAGCGAGCGGCCGTTCAAATGCGCGAAAAGCCGCCGTTTCTTCAAAGCCTGTCCCGTTGGCGTAAATGCCAAAGGCACGTCCTTCGCTGGCCGCCCCAGCCAAATCGGCCTCTACCTCAGCATTCGCGATGAAAAATCCCGCATACTGCTCTTCCCCGGCAGTGCCGTATTCGGGGGCAAAGAGCCGCCAGTCTTTAAAGCCACGCCCGCTCCAGTCACCCGTCTGCCAGCCATCGGAGTAGGCATCGTAATAAGCTTCATCCTCGCCCGCCACGTAAGACTGCGCATAGCCCGCAAGCGGCAAAGTCAACGCAGCAAGGAGCCCAGCAGCAAGTCGGGTAGCTGCAAGTCGGGTAGCTGCAAGTCGGGTAGCAGCAAGTCGGGTAGCTGCGATATGGAGGTTAAATGTAGTCATGGGGGGCGAACATACTCACCACCGTAAGCAAGCAGCCTCCAGACAACAGACTCAGCTCTAGTTGACAGTTGAACAAGCAGCTGAGTCAAAGAAGCGCACAATCCCCACACTCCCCAAAACCCAAGCCGATTTCAACCCCACCGCCAATAATTCTAGAAAGAGTCGTCAAGAGACAGGTGCCTTTATTCAATAAGAAAAAACTAATACAGACTATTGACAAGTTGCCGGTGAGAACGAGCATGTGCGTTCTTCCAAAAGAAGGATCAGGAGATTTTTCTCTGTATTTCTCCGTATGGTGGCTATAGCTCAGTTGGTTAGAGCATCGGCTTGTGATGCCGAGGGTCGCGGGTTCGAGTCCCGTTAGCCACCCCATCCTACGCTTTTTGTTCCAAAAAGCTTCGGATGGCAGGCTCTTTTTAATAGGACTTCTCAAAAGATCTCTTCTTCCTTCTTTTTCTTAGTCTAATTCGGCGGTTCGTACTTCATGCTCAAGGCATCTGCCTCATAGAAAAAAACTCACAAATCAAGCGGTCAAACGAAAGCCTCCTAATGCGGGCAAGCTCAGCTTGGCTAATGCCGTATTCGTCTAGGAATTCGACCTGCAGGAAGCGGCCTGGAGGGGCCGCGCGGATTGCTTTTTCTTCGCGTGTCATGGTTTTGTGTCCTTTCATCTGAGTTTAGTCGTAATCGCGATTTCAACATCATAGGCGTGGCCGTCTGTCCATTTGAAGCAGATTCGCCATTGATCGTTGATACGTATGCTCTTTCCTAAAACCTTGTGCCGCATAACGCGGATCAACGATCAAGTTTTGCTTTTGATTCAACGACTCCTATTGCAATAACGCCTAAAGATTGCCCGCCCCAGCTTCGCGCAGGAGCGCAACAAACCGCTCGCATCGCTTCGCCTGTGGCATCGACTCGCTCTCGATACCGTAGGTCAGGAAAGCTGCACGAGATGGCTAGAATCTGTATGCCTGCAATCACCTATTCCCTGAATTTTGCCTCACGCAAAGGGCGCAAAGACGCAGAGTCCCTGATTCCCTGACTCTGCGCCTTGGCGTCTTGAATCCCGTCTGCGGGATGGGCGTGAGTCATCTTCTCTTCTGTATCTCTTTAATTTTTGGTAGCGCTGAGTGGCTCACTCGGCACGTTTACAAATGGCGACCCAGCAGGACGTTTGCGGTGTGAGCCACACCGCGCTACCCGTCCTAAGCTTTTTCGAATTGGTATACGCGAGAGGAAATACTCCATTACACTACGTAAGCGGGGGGCTAACCAAGGATGATTTTTAACTGTCACCGCTGCATGATCTCGGCGGGCGAGCGGCGGTTGCGGTAGAGTTCGGCCATTGTTTGCATCGCGGGTGTGCTGTGTTGAAAGAATTGCTTGAGCCCCGCGCAGAGGTAGCTAACGCCGTATTCGCCGTCGTCTGCACGGGCGAAGCGGTGCTTGGGGCAGTCGCCGTTGCAACAGAAGCGCGCCTCGCACTCGCGGCATTGCTTGGTGAGGGTGCTGCGCTTGGCCTCGCCGAAGTCTTGCATCTGCGGGCTGTCTGCCATCGAGGCGATACTTTCGTTCATGACGTTGCCCAGATGGTAACGCGGATAGACGTAGTGGTCGCAGGCATAGAGATCGCCATTGTGCTCCATCGCCATGGCACGACCGCAAGTTTCTGCATACATACAGACGCCGCCGCCGAGCGCGCCGACCCATTTACCGAGCGTGACATCAAACAGCTGCACATACACCTTGCCCACATCGCGGCTGACCCAGCGGTCGAAAATCTTGCAGTAAAACTCGCCGAGCGCGCGCGCAGGCACCGACCAGTCCGTGACTTCTGGCTCGAAGCGCATCGTCGCCGTGCTGGAAAGATCGGGCGGATGCGAGAGCCCAAGCCCCAGTTGAGCGGAGGCGCTATCAGCGCGTCGCTCGACCAGCGGGATGAACTGGATATATTGCGAGCCGATTTCACGCAGGAAGCGGTACACTTCGAGCGGCTTTTGCACGTTCTTGGCGTTGACCACGGTGAGGGTGTTGAACTCGACGCCGTGTTTTTTGCACAGCTCGATGCCGCGCACCACCTCGCGGTAAGTCCCCCGCCCCTTGCGGTCGACGCGGTAGCCATCGTGCAACGCTTCGGGCCCGTCGATGCTAATACCGACGAGGAAATTGTTGGCCCTGAGAAATGCGCACCACTCGTCGGTCAATGTCGTGCCGTTGGTTTGGAAGGCATTTTCGATACGCTTGCTGCCGGCATATTGCTGCTGAAGTGCGATCACTTTTTTGAAAAACGGCAGCCCTGCCAGCGTCGGCTCCCCACCCTGCCAAGCGAAACTCACGTCCTGCCCCGGCTGCGCTTCGATGTAGCCTTTTATATAAGCCTGCAACACTTCGTCGCTCATCTTGAAGGAATGATTCTTGGGGAAGAGCTTTGTTTTCTCTAAATAAAAACAATAGCTACAGTCCAGATTACACAAAGGCCCCGCAGGCTTGGTCATGACATGAAATGGCGCCTGAGCTTGCATTCGATCCAAAACTTACAAAAAAAGACTTGATCAAGGCAAGGAATTTGTTAAGTTTTACTAATCCTGAAATATTATGAAATCAGTCCAGCTTAACAATAACGTCCTGCGCGATGGCCACCAGAGCCTCGCCGCCACCCGTATGCGCACCGAGCAGATGCTGCCCGTCTGCGAAGCGCTCGACAACTGGGGCTTCGGCGCTCTGGAGACTTGGGGCGGTGCCACCATCGACTCCGGCCTACGCTTTCTCGACGAGTTTCCTTTCGACCGCCTCGACGCGCTGAAAAAGGCATGTCCTAAGACGCCGCACATGATGCTGCTGCGCGGGCAAAACATCGTGCAATACGCTCACTTCCCGGACGATGTGGTGACGGCCTTTATTAAGACCAGCGCCGACCACGGGATGAATATCTTCCGTATCTTCGACGCGCTCAACGACACACGTAATATGCAGTGCGCCATCAACGCCGCCAAAGCAGCGGGCGCCCAGGCACACGGCACCATTTGCTACACCAGTAGCCCTGTGCACACCATTGCCAAGTTCATTGAAATGGGCGTGGAGCTCGAAAAGATGGGCTCCGACGCCATTGTGCTGAAAGACATGGCGGGCCTGATCCCGCCGATGGAAGCCTTTGCCATCATCGACGGCCTCAAGAAGAAGCTGAAGATCCCGGTCTGGATCCACACGCACGATACCGCCGGGCTCGGCGCGAGCACCTACATGTCGGCCATCGATGCGGGCGTGGACGCGATTGACCTGTCGGTTTCTCCCTTTGCCAATGGCACCGGCCAGCCCGACACCACTCGCATGTTGGCCATGATGGAGGGGCATCCCCGTTGCCCCAAAGTCAGCGACGAGCAGCGCAAATCTCTGCGCGAAGTCCGCACCCACCTTGAAAAAGTTTACGCAGAGATGAGCGAGTTCACCAGCCACAAGAACGAGGTGATCGATGTCGACACGCTCGAATACCAAGTGCCCGGCGGTATGCTCTCGAACTTCCGCACCCAGCTCAAAGAGCAGAAGATGGAAGATAAATTCGAAGAAGTCTTCCGCGAAATCCCCGTCGTGCGCGAAGCGCTCGGCTGGATCCCCCTCGTCACGCCGACCTCGCAGATCGTGGGGATGCAAGCCTTTCTGAATGTAAAGTTTGGCCGCTGGAAACAAATCTCACCCCAGGCCGCCGACATCGCGCTCGGCTACTACGGCCAGTGCCCCGCCGCTGTCGATCCCGAGGTGCAAAAGCTCGCCGCCAAGCAAGCCGGCAAAGAGCCAATCACCTGCCGCCCTGTCGAAGCACCCGGCGCCGTGCACAAGCACATGGATGATCTGCGCAAGGAACTGAAAGCGAAAAACTTCCCCAGCGACGATGAGCACTGCGTGATCCACGCCATGTTTCCGCCGCAACTCGAGAAGCACCTCAAGGGCGAAGGTCCCAAAGCCAAGCCCGTCTCCGTGCCCGTCGAAACACCCAAAGCCGCCCCGGTGGCTGCGGTCGCCAGTAGCGGCGCCAGCACCAGCGGCCCGCAAAAGAAATACGGCCTCACCATCAACGGCCAACGTATCGAAGTCGGCGTCGAAGAGATTCTTTAGATGAAATTCCAATTGCCTTTCGGGCGTCAACAATTAGCGATCGAAAGATGGCGTCTATTCTAAAAAAGGAAACTGCTCCGAAAAAGCGCAAGTCTATCAGCAGACGAGAGATCTCGGAGAGACTAGTCGAGTTGGATCTCGCGCAAACCAGCACGATTCGTAATCTAGAAATGGATATCAAGGAAGCAAGTGGCATCGATTCCAAGACAGTGCTTGCTGCGGCTCGCAAGGCCATTGCATGAAGGTGCGTTCCCATCCGCTTGCTAAACGGGAGTTGATCGCAGCGGCACTATACTTGGATAAGGTAGCGCACCTTGGTGCAGATTTTCTAGACGAATATGAAAAATGGGAATCCGAACTAAAGGTTTGCCCAGAGTTTTGCCCCGAAATCGGAATGGGCATCCGAAAAGGGATTTTAAAGCGTTTCAACTATTTGGTCGGCTACTAAACCAAAGGAACAGGTCGTCAAAACCATGTCCGCATTTTGTATATTCGCCACTTCTCACAGAATCGCAAGGACTGGGATTCACGCACATGAGTTAGGGATAGCTTCCTTGGAGTCAGCCTCTCATCAAACGCGGCCGCCTAAAGGCGGGACTCCAACCTGACTCTGAGGCGCGACCAAGGTCGCACGCTACGATTTCAGCGGCCGCCTAAAGGCGGGACTCCAACATGACTCTGAGGCGCGACCAAGGTCGCACGCTACAATTTCAGCGGCCGCCTAAAGGCGGGACTCCAACATGACTCTGAGGCGCGACCAAGGTCGCACGCTACGATTTCAGCGGCCGCCTAAAGGCGGGACTCCAACCTGATTCTGAGGCGCGACCAAGGTCGCACGCTACGATTTTAGCGGCCGCCTAAAGGCGGGACTCCTACCTGACTCTGAGGCGCGACCAAGGTCGCGCGCTACGATTTCAGCAAGGCCGCATAACCTTCACGGAAGCTCGGATACTTCGGCTGCCAGCCGAGCACCTCCCGCGCCTTCGCGTTGCTCACCAAGCGGTGCGGCATCCGTCCGCCGCGTCGCTTTAAGCGCTCGGAGACTTTGTCTGGATTAAACACTGGCACTGGCACATGCATCGCATCCGCCAGATAGACCAACACATCGGCCTTAGTCGTCGGCGCATCGTCGGTCACATTATAAATACCTGAAGGCGCCGCGCCAGTCAGCGCCGCGCAGATCACCGAGACGATATCTTCGAGATGGATCATATTCATCGCGTAGTCGCCAGAGCCAGGGATTTCCCCATTTGCATCACGCAGCTGATTTAGCAAAAAATGCCGGCCTACCCCGTAAATCCCAGCGAGGCGCAGCACGTACCAATGGGGTAAAAACACGGCCTCTCTCAGCATTACTTCCGATTCGAGCAACACTTGCCCCGTCGGCGGTGCCTGGCTGGTATCGGTCGATTCATCCACCACCGCTCCGCCATCTTGCGGATACACCGAGGTGCTGCTAGTATAAACATAGCTGCGAATTGAGCGCGACTTGGCCCATTCCAGTATCGAGCGCTGCCCTTCCAGGTAGGACTTCTGGTAGCCCGCCAAGCCGCCACCCGCTGAGCTGACGCAATTCACCACGCCCGCATACTGCCCGTTCAACTGCCCATGCCAGTCGTGCGAATCGAGCTCCGCCACCACCACTTCCTGCAGCCCCAGCCCCCGCAGCTCAGCCGCCTGTGCGACATTACGCGTCAACGCGCCGACACGCACGCCTTGCTCAATCAGGTGCAAGGCCAGCGCCTTGCCTACATAGCCGCAGCCAAAGATAATCACAGATTCGGGGAGTTTTTTAGAAGAGTTCATTTTGTTTTCCAAAGCTTGCGCAAGCCTTCGACTCAGCCAACATTCGCCCACAATGCAAACCGCACAACCAGAAAAAGTCCGCGCCTACCTGCTAGATCTCCAAAATCGAATCTGCCGCGCACTGGAGGCCGAAGACGGCGCGGCCACCTTTTTAGAAGACAGCTGGGCACGCGCCGAAGGCGGCGGCGGTCGCTCGCGCGTGCTGACTGAAGGCGCCGTTTTTGAAAAAGCAGGCATTAACTTTTCCGACGTGCAGGGCAGCCAGCTGCCCGCCTCGGCCACGGCCACGCGCCCCCAGCTCGCCGGTGCTAAGTTCCGCGCCATGGGCGTCTCACTGGTGGTGCACCCCCGCAATCCACACGTGCCCACTACCCACATGAACGTGCGCTACTTCTACGCCGAGCCGGCCGCAGGCGAGCCGATTTGGTGGTTTGGCGGCGGCTTCGATCTCACGCCCTACTACGGCCGGCGCGCAGACGCCATCCACTGGCACCAGACCGCGCGCGCCGCCTGCCAACCCTTCGGCGCGGCGCTTTATCCCAAGTTTAAAAAGATTTGCGACGAATATTTCTATCTCCCCCACCGCGAAGAGCTGCGCGGTATCGGCGGCCTCTTTTTTGACGACTACTCCGCGGGTGGCTTTGCGCAAGCCTTCGCATTTATGCAATCCGTAGGCGATCATTTTGTGCCCGCGTATCAGCCCATCGTCGCCCGCCGCAAGAGCGAGCCACACACCGAAGCAGAGCGCCAGTTCCAGCTCTACCGGCGCGGACGCTACGTCGAGTTCAACCTCGTCTATGACCGCGGCACCCTCTTCGGCCTGCAGAGCAAAGGCCGCACTGAATCCATCCTAATGTCGCTCCCCCCACTCGTGCGCTGGGACTACGACTGGCACCCCGCACCCCACACCCCCGAAGCCGAGCTCTATGAAGTCTTCCTAAAACCCCAAGACTGGGCTAATATGAAAGCTGAGACTTGAGACCTGAGACTTGAAACCTGAGACCTGAGACTTGAAACCTGAGGTTCTGCCTCTAATTTCTTCGCACACAATTTCGAGTTAGAATTAGCTTCCATAACCCAACTCAGACCTCAAGTCTCAAACTCCATCTTCCCTCAGGCCTCAAGTCTCAAGTCTCAGCTCTCAGCCCTCCTTCCCCTCCCTCCCCTCCTCCTCCATCTTCCCATCTTCCCTCAGGCCTCAAGTCTCAAGTCTCAAGTCTCAGCTCTCAGCCCTCCTTCCCCTCCTCCCCCCCTCCTCCTCCATCTTCCCATCTTCCCTCAGGCCTCAAGTCTCAAGTCTCAGGTCTCAGGTCTCAGCCCTCCTTCCCCTCCCTCCCCTCCTTCTCCATCTTCCCATCT
>Ga0307933_1000224_pt1 | contig 55375 bp, 48 predicted proteins | sample OrgLakmetageno88_FD_201811 | JGI IMG/M metagenome (GOLD analysis project Ga0307933, IMG submission 201811) | Saline water microbial communities from Organic Lake, Antarctica - #88 | ecosystem: Environmental > Aquatic > Non-marine Saline and Alkaline > Saline | place: Antarctica: Organic Lake... | reverse complement strand
TACGACCTTCCGTTTGCACCCAACTTCACCAATATTTTGGCACAGAAAAACCCTAAACTAGGCGGCTTTGTAGAAAAAGCGGCGAAATTCTATATGGACTTTTATTCTGCAGGTAAGGAAACCAGACAGTGCTATTTTCACGATGCATTTCCAATTGCCTACATCATCGACCCAACGCTATTTGGCATGACCGAGGGCAATGTTAGAGTATCTACTGATAAGTTAAATCAAGGACAAACAAGCTTTGCTCCGCATGGCACCACGATCAGTCCTGACTGGTTAGAAGCTTCTAGCATCAATGTAGCGACCAAAGTTGACCACCCTCGACTAACTGACTTACTTGTTAACCGATACGCATTATAAGGTGTTGTGTAAATCTTGGCTGTTGAAAAAGTGACTGCTGACTCTAAAGCGAAAAAAGCAAAAATACGAAGCTCTGAAGCAGACGCTCTTGAAACAGATGCTATTGAAACAGATGCTATTGAAACAGATGCTCTTGAAACAGATGCTCTTGAAACAGATGCTCTTGAAACAAGAAAGCGTTTACGCAAGATATTTCGCGATAAGCGCCTTTCTTTGTCAAAAGAGCAGCAAACACAGGCAGCGCAGCAACTACTTGAACAATTCCAGCAGCTTACCTTATTCCACTGTGCTCAAAACGTCGCTTTATATTTATCCTTTAATGGCGAGATTAATACCCAGCCACTAATTGACTATTTATGGTCAATAAAATGTAGGGTGTTTGTGCCTATTTTGCATCCTTTTTGCAAAGGCCATTTACTATTTCAAGAATTCAGTCAACACACTCCAATGCATAAAAATCATTTTGGTATTTCAGAACCCAGGTTAGATGTTCAACGAGTGTGCCCTATAGAAAACCTTGACGTTTTATTTACTCCCTTAGTCGCCTTTGATTTAACCGGCAATCGACTTGGAATGGGCGGCGGTTTTTACGATCGGACTTTAGCTGGCTTAGCGAATGCGAACAAAAATAAGCAAGCGATCGTCGTCGGACTCGCACACGAATTGCAATTAACGTCGACCTTACCCACAGCAACTTGGGATATAGGACTGCCTTACGTGCTCACATCAAACAAACTCTATTGTTTTTTGTAAACGCTTTGTATTCGGGTCTATTTAAGACTAAATTTAGGCGGTGAAAATTAGTTTTTATCGCCTCAACTGATACTAATTGCAATGCCAACATAAGGATATTTAAGTGGACCAAAATCAGAAAAAAAAAGCGGCTGCTGAAGCTGCACTCGAATTCGTTAAACCAGGTAGTGTTGTAGGCGTGGGAACGGGTTCAACTGTTAACTTTTTCATTAATGCACTGGCGAGTAAAAAGCATGATATCGTTGGCGCAGTTTCAAGCTCAGATGCCTCGACTGAAAGATTAAAAAAACTTGGAATTGACGTGTTTGATTTGAATTCTGTGGACGAACTCGATATTTATGTAGACGGCGCTGATGAAATTACAGAGCACAAGCACATGATTAAAGGTGGTGGTGCAGCCTTAACCAGAGAAAAAATCGTTGCCGCTGTTGCTAAAACCTTCATCTGCATTATTGACGATACTAAACATGTTCCGATTTTAGGCCGTTTCCCACTGCCCGTGGAAGTAATACCAATGGCAAGGTCTTATGTTGCTCGTGAAATTGTTAAATTGGGCGGTGATCCGGCTTATCGCCAAGGTGTTGTTACTGACAATGGTAATATTATTATTGACCTCTACAACTTAGAAATTGTAAATCCCGTTGAGTTAGAAAATAAGCTTAATAATATCGTTGGTGTCGTTACCAACGGCTTATTTGCTGACCGCGGCGCAGATGTTGTTCTTACGGGCACGGAACAAGGTGTTATAAAGAGTTAATAAGGCGCCAATTAAAACTGTGCAGTGTGGTTTTAATTTGTTATATTGGCGCTCTCATGCCCAACAGACGTCTAGATGTCTGAATGTATCTATATTACGTGTTAAGGTTTTTGCTCCATGACTAAAGTGTCGCTCCCTAAAGAAAAAATTAAAATCTTGTTACTTGAAGGTTTACATCCCAGTACGCTTGAAACTTTACAAGCTAATGGTTACAGCAATATCGAAACCTTAAAAACGTCACTGACTGAAGATGAATTGATTAAGAAAATCAAAAATGTTCATTTCATTGGTATTCGCTCCAGAACACAACTGAACGAAAAAGTCATTGCTGCCGCTAAAAAGCTAGTAGCCGTTGGTTGTTTTTGTATTGGTACCAATCAAGTTGATTTAAAAGCGACATTAATACGCGGTATTCCGGTTTTTAATGCGCCATTTTCGAATACACGTTCAGTCGCTGAATTAGTGCTAGGCCAAATCATTATCTTGTTAAGAGGCATACCTGCGAAAAACGCAAAAGCACATAGAGGTGAATGGGATAAGTCAGCAGTAGACTCGTATGAAGCACGCGGAAAAACGCTTGGTATTATCGGTTACGGTCACATTGGTACACAATTGAGTATTCTTGCAGAGCATTTAGGTATGCGAGTTCAATTTTATGACGTTGAAGATAAATTAGTCTTGGGTAATTCAATTCAATTGAAATCGTTACAACAGCTACTCAATACCTCTGATATTGTTTCCTTGCATGTGCCCGAAACAAGTCATACGCAAAACATGATCGGCGCCAGCGAACTGGCAGAAATGAAGCAAGGCTCTATTCTGATCAATGCGTCACGTGGCACCGTCATTGACATCGATGCATTGGTCGCTGCGCTTAAGTCAGGAAAGCTTAATGGCGCCGCTATAGATGTTTTCCCGGTTGAACCACAATCAAACAATGAAGCATTTGAGTCTCCATTGTGTGCTTTTGATAATGTTATTTTGACTCCTCATGTGGGCGGAAGTACACAAGAAGCGCAAGCAAATATTGGTATCGAAGTAGCCGGTAAACTAGCCAAGTATAGTGACAACGGCTCAACCTTATCAGCGGTGAATTTCCCGGAAGTGTCACTTCCTTCGCATGTCAACCGTTCTCGCTTATTGCACATACACGAGAACCGCCCTGGCGTGCTTAGACAAATTAACCAAGCCTTTGCTGATCAAAATATCAACATTGCTGCTCAGTATTTGCAAACAATCGAAGAAATTGGTTATGTCGTTGTTGATGTTGAAGCAGACAGATCATACGACGCATTTGCTCAACTAGAAGCAATTGAAGGGACTATAAAAACCCGTTTATTGCATTAGAGCTTAAGTTTGCTGAATACACCTAAAAATGCCAAAGGATATTCGGCAACTGTTTGAAAAACATTATTTACATGACCGAAAACAAACAGTGCAAGACATTTATGACAAACAATTCAGCCATTGCGATGCGTATGCTGTAGCAGAAGCATTAATTGAATTTGACGAATTAATGCAAAAATTCAGATGGAATCACATGTTTTTGATCCGCCGCTCAATTGGCATTAATTCTAATTCACTCAAAGGCCGTCCTGTAGAAGTGCTGCAAAACGGGGCACGTCAGCAATTCTTCCCTGAACTTTGGGATGTACGCAGTCAAATGAGTGATACTTGGGGCCAAGAGTATGGCAACGTACGTGATTCAATTAGTAAGAAAAAGTAAAAAGCTGCGCATCAAGAATATTGAATAACGGCGCCGATGGTAACACTGATAATACTGCTGATAATGGCACTTATAATATTGCTAATAACGACACTGAAGCTAAGTTCTGCATGCCGAATACTGAGCTTATTTATCAGCTTTGGTGTTTAGAAGAACGTATAAACCAGGTTAACCGAAGTTTCAGTATCTAAGTTATCACGAGTGCCCGTTACGTCTGAGTTGTGATCAAATTTGATTGCAACTTTTATTGACAACCCACCTGCGATTTTGGCACTCACAGCGCTTTCTGCGCGAGATTTAGTATTATCAGCAGCTACTTCTGTTGAAAATGACTGTGTAAATTTAGCGGTCTCTGAAAGTCTATAGGCATAAGCAAAAGCCCCACGAACAAGCAGACCGTTTTCCGATTCGGTTATTAGAGTGCCATCGACATCAGTAACAAATCGGTCAGCGAATGAGTAGCCGGGGCCGAAACTGAATTCGAAGCTACTGGTATCATCTTCCCAAAGCTTCTGGTTCCAACCAACAGCGAGTGTTGATTGATAATCAAATTCACTAAAACGGTCATCTTCATATGAAGCAAAACCGAATAAACGGTGATCAGGATTGTCTAACTTATAGTTAGCCTGAGCGGAGGCAAACTTCTTATCGGCTGAGGTTGTTTCAACACCACCTACTGTGTCCTCTTTGTACAAAGCTTTGAAGGTAAATTCATTACTCCACATCTCAAGCTCTTGTTTAGCGTTTAACGCAGTATTAACTGACGTCGTTTCGGTGTTACCTGAGGTAAAGATAAAACCAAGTTCACCGTCCATTGTGAATGTTGCTTCTTGCGCCTGCGCATCAGAAGCAAAAAAACCTAAGGCAACTACTACCGATATACTTAAAAGTTTCATGAATTTTTCCATATTATGTATTTAAGATGGCTAGAAGCATTGAATAGCATAGCTTCAAGGAAACGCGGGTGTCAGCCTATCGTTTTTCCTAGTTTAAGCAAGTTAAAAAAACTGATAAACCAATGAAATACGGGGTTCTTTACTCAAATCTTCGTTTCATTGCTAAAGGTTCTATAATATTGGCGGTCAGCGTTGTTTCAGCGCGAGAGCGATTAGTGATATACCTTGTGGCTTTTGTTTTAGTTTTTTATTTTAGGTAGAGTTTTTTGAAGATGTCACTAGACTCATTGGCCTGAAATGACAAAATGAGACAAACGCAACAAAAGCACATAAAGGCTGTTACTTTTAATCTAGGCACGTTGTTGACACAGACATTTAAAGTTTACGAATTTATCAGATTCGCAATTTTAGAGGTTTCCAAGCGCGAATAATTAATAATCATGTCATAATCATCATCGTTCAAGCCAACCATCTCTGCTGCTTGAAGATTAATTTGTGGAAGATTTTCAACTTTAATGTCCTCGTCTTCAACTTCACAGATTATGATGGCAAGATACAGAATACTTTCATCCAAACTCATTCTTTCACTTAGCGGGTGCTTCAAGGTTTTCAGCGGCACAACTAATGATTGTGGTAATTTCCACTCTTCGATAATTAGTCCACTGCATTCTGGAAAGGTAAATCTAAAGTGTTTCATTTGTTTTGCTAACGGTGCGATGATCTCTTTATCATTCTTAAACTTGGTGTAGGCTTGTGTGTGCTTACTGGCAACAATTAGCTCACCTAACGCTTGCAGAATACCCAACACAAAAAAACGTTCACTACCACGTAACTGCTTTTGTTGAGCAATACTTTTCGCAATCACGCCGCACATAACCGCTTTGTGCCAATATGCTGCAAAGTCGATAACCGATGAATTAAAGGTTTTAAATGCGATGTTCGCCGTTTCAGTAATAGAAATATTATAAGCCGCTTCACCACCAATGACGTTCAGTGCTTTTGTCACAGTTTCAATTTGACTAGGAAATCTAAATAAGGCGCTATTCGCCAATTTTAAAATTTTCCCACTCAAAGAAGGGTCAACAGAAATTAATTGAGCAATGTTAGCTATGTCTTTTCTCGGGTCATCTAAGGCAGCCCTGAGATTCACACAAGTGTCTGGAAGTGTAAATGATTTTGACGCAAATTTAACAAGAGGCTTAATTGGCATAATTCCAGTCTTAGGTTATAACGATAGACCGATTATACTCAATACAATTATTTATAGGGTGGTACTGATAATACCTTGTATAAATAATCTATACCTTAAATAGCTAGCGTAAAGCTAAGTTGATTATATTCTTGGTATTTATCAAAATAAAAATAATAGATTAAAATAAATCTTGTTGTTGAGCCAGCTTATTTTGTAGTTTGGGCTCTGCTTTTTTACTCATCCATGCCTTTTTGCGGCGGTTACAAGCTTTCACCACTATTCTTTTAGTTTCATCATCTATTTGTAACCAATGAAGGCGCTCTTCTCGACTTCTAAAACACCCTTTGCAATATCCTCGCGAGCCCGATTGGCAAATACCAATACATGGGCTCGGGATAACAAAAAACTCTAATTGCTGCATATCGCTCATTATGACAAGTGTCTCGGATCAGTAGGATGCTTCATACAAACTCATTAATATTATTAACACACAACTGGCTTATCTGTGAATAAAATAGCAGCAGTAAATTCTGTGTTGTGTGGACTATTGTCTACATGGTACGCCTTCTAGGGCTAAAAAGTGCTGTTTTATTTATCTTACATCGCTGTGGCTTTTCATGGGCCGCAATCTACAGCAGGATCCCATGCGGTTTCCTTATCGGGCATTGCTGGTGGCTTTTTATCCGCAATCTGCAAAGGAGTCCCATGCGTTTGCCAAAATACGCTGTTCGTCATCCTGACCGCTTACAAAGGACGTACTTGTCCTTTGAAAATTTTGGCAAACGCATGGGACTCCTTTGTAGATTGCTAGTTATTTGCGCTGTTGTCGTTACATATTGCTGGTTGGATACAAAACTGAGCTCAAACACTCCCTACCAGGCCAACGCTGCGCGATAAGGCGTAGAGCCGGCAGTGAGGGCGTTTCCCCTAACCGACCTTCTAATGGCAGGGACGCCATTAGAGAGCGGCCATGGATGGCGAACAGCGTGTCGGTTAGGGGGAAAGGCATCACTGGCGGCTCTACGCCTTTTTTCAAAGCAAAAAAAAGCCGATACTTTAACCGTATCGGCTTTGTGTTGGTTAAGCAAAAAGCGAGTTTATTTTTTCTTTGCTTTAGGGTTTGGCATGTCTGTGATGCTGCCTTCGAATAACTCAGCAGCAAGGCCAATTGATTCATTCAATGTTGGGTGAGCATGGATAGTTAATGCGATATCTTCTGCATCAGCACCCATTTCGATTGCTAAACCGATTTCACCCAGCATTTCACCAGCGTTAGTGCCAACGATAGCACCACCGATAACACGACCAGTGTCTTTTTCGAAAATCATTTTAGTCAAACCATCAGTTGCAGCACAAGCAATTGCGCGACCCGAGGCAGCCCATGGGAATGTTGCTACTTCGTAGTTAAGACCTTGCTCGATGGCTTCTTTTTCAGTTACGCCAACCCAAGCGACTTCTGGCTCAGTGTAAGCGACCGAAGGAATACCTTTTGGATCGAAGTAATGCTTCTTACCAGCAACAACTTCGGCAGCAACATGACCTTCGTGTGAAGCTTTGTGGGCAAGCATGGGTTGACCGACAAGATCACCAATAGCAAAAATGTTTGATACGTTTGTACGCATTTGTTTATCGACTTCAATGAAACCACTATCGGTTACCGTCACGCCCGCTTTCTGCGCGGCAACCAGTGAACCGTTTGGCTTACGCCCAACAGCAACCAGAACTCTGTCATAACGGACAGGTTCAGTTGGTGCTTGTTTGCCTTCAAATGTCACATACAAACCATCGTCTTTCGCTTCAATACCAGTTACTTTAGTTTCAAGCATGGTGTTGAATTTATTTTTGATGGTTTTCATGTACATTTTAACAATGTCTTTGTCAGCAGCAGGCATAAGTTGGTCAAGGAACTCAACCACGTCAATCTTTGAACCCAAGGCATGGTAGACCGTGCCCATTTCAAGACCGATGATACCACCACCTAATAACAGCATTTTACCCGGAATATCGCGCATTTCTAATGCACCCGTTGAATCAATTACGCGTTCATCTTTTGGAACAAACGGCAATCTTGCGGGTTCAGAACCGGCGGCGATAATTGCGTTATCAAAAGTAACCGTGGTTATACCGTCTTTACCTTCAACTTCAATGGTATTTGGGCCGGTGAATTTGCCATAACCTTGCACATGTTTGACTTTGCGCATTTTGGCCATGCCAGTTAGGCCTTTAGTCAATTGCTCTACAACACTGTCTTTCCAACCGCGAATTTTGTCCAAGTCGAAAGTTGGCTCACCAAAAGTGACACCATGAGCAGATAACTGCTTCGCTTCTTGAACTACTTTAGCTACGTGTAATAGCGCTTTAGACGGGATACAACCTACGTTTAAACAAACCCCACCGAGCGCCTCGCGAGCGTCTATGATAACTGTATCTACGCCTAAATCGGCTGCTCTGAATGCTGCAGAATATCCACCAGGACCTGCGCCTAGTACGACCAACTGAGTTTTAATCTCGCTCATTATGACCTCAAAATTTTATGATTAGATGCTTGCTTTGCGCGGATCTTACCGATTCACGCGCCAACCTGCAAAACTTTTTGTTCCAACGCACTCTTTTAGCTCTGAAACACATTCCCAAGGGCAATTATCCTTGGCGAGTTTGGTTTTATAACAAAATACGCCTCAAGTCCGACAACGCAGCACTCACATGGACAGAAAAGCGAGCTGCTAGTGCTCCGTCGATAACGCGATGGTCATACGATAATGACAATGGCAACATTAAACGAGGTTCAAAGTCTTTACCATTCCACTTTGGTTTGATCTCTGACTTAGAAACACCCAAAATAGCCACATCTGGTGCATTTACGATTGGTGTAAATGCCGTGCCGCCTATGCCGCCTAGACTAGAAATCGTAAAACAACTGCCTTGCATGTCTGTCGCCTTCAATTTACCGTCTCTTGCCTTAGCACTGATTTCCATTAGTTCTCTGGAAATTTCCATGATGCCTTTTTTATCAACATCGCGAACAACTGGCACCATTAAGCCTCCAGGGGTGTCAACTGCAATACCAATATGATAATACTTTTTCATTACCAATGATTCACCAGACTCAGACAAACTGCTATTAAAAACAGGGTATTGTTTTAATGCATCGGCTACCGTTTTCATCATAAAGACCAGAGGCGTAATTTTCACCCCGAGCTTACGCTTTTCAGAAATCGCATTTTGTTCCTTACGGAACGTTTCAAGGTCAGTAATATCCGCTTCATCAAATTGGGTAACATGTGGAATAGTTACCCAATTTCTGTGTAAGTTTGGACCAGAAAGCTTTTGAATCCGAGTTAATGGCACTTCTTCAATTTCACCAAACTTCGCAAAATCGACTTTTGGCTGAGCTAATACCTGTAATCCTCCGCCTGTGTTTTCACTCCCCACCGAACTACCAGGGTTCATCTTCGGGCGCGATAATTCATATTTAACAAATGACTGAACGTCATCTTTTTGAACGCGATTTTTACGTCCCGAACCTTGAACCTGAGTAAGGTCGACACCAAACTCGCGAGCGAGTCGGCGAACTGACGGCGACGCATGTACTTTACCCGTATTGACGTTATCACCCGCTGACGGATGATATGGCACTGGCGGCGCTTTCGGTGCTTGTGTTTGAGGTGCTTGTGTTTGGGGTGCTTCCGTTTGAGGTTCTGGCGCTGGCGATATTGGCGCTGGTGCACTTGGTGTTGGATCAATAGCCGGCGGCTCTGCCACCGGAGTCGACTCCGGATCACTGTCAACTGGTGCTGATGCAGCACCCGCAACTTCTAAAGTTAATACAAGTGACCCCTTAGATACTTTATCGCCAACTTTTACCGCTAAACTAACAATTTTACCGGCTTCTGGTGCAGGTACGTCCATGGTTGCTTTGTCAGTTTCAAGTGTAATCAAACCATCTTCTGGCTCAACGATATCACCCACAGCAACTAACAATTCAATAATATCTACTTCGGTTGCATCGCCTATATCAGGCACGGTAATGTCAATAGTTTTGCTACCACTTGAAGCGGCTGTGCTCTTTGCAGGTGCTTCAGATTTAACCGCTTGTGCCTCAGGAGCTTGTACCTCAGGAGCTTTGGATGCTGCAGCTGCAGCCTCAGCTTGGCTTTCAGTTGCTGCTGGCACTTCAGGCTCTGACGCAGCAGCGCCCGATTCCATTTGACCTAAAACATCACCTTGCTTTATTTTATCGCCCACTTTTACTTTGATTGATTTTATAATGCCAGCGTCGGTACACGGAATATCCATACTCGCTTTGTCACTTTCAACGGTTACAATTGATGCCTCTATATCTACCGCTTCGCCAACAGTAACGCAAAGCTCTATGACTTCAACTTCTTCACCGCCAACATCAGGAACAATAATGTCTACTAAATTTGCCATGTTCGTTCTCCCTAATTAAGCGTAAAGCGGATTAATTTTATCTGGGTTGATACCCAAATCTTTAATCACTGACGCTAGTGCTTTTTTGTCAAAACCACCTGCTTTGTAAAGTTCATAGAGTGCAGCAAAAGCGACGTTTTTTACATCTACTTCAAAGTGATTACGCAGGTTTTCACGGCTATCTGAACGACCAAAACCGTCAGTTCCAAGCACGCGATACGAACCAGGTACGAATGCTCTTGCTTGTTCACCATAGGATTTAATGTAATCAGTAGCGGCAATAGTTGGGCCATCGTTACCATCAGACAGCACTTCGGTAATGTAGGGCACACGAGATTTCTTATTAATATTTCGCATATTCCAACGTTCACAATCAATGCCATCGCGGGTTAATTCATTGAAAGAAGTCACACTATACACTTCTGATTCAACGTCGTACTTTTCAGCTAGTAATGCCGCTGCTTTGCGAACTTCTACTAAAATTGTACCCGAGCCTAACAGTTTTACTTTTAATTTTGCTTTCTTGTCGCCAACCGTATCTAGTTTATAGATACCTCTGATGATCCCTTCTTGACAGCCTTTCGGCATCTCAGGCTGAATATAGTTTTCATTCATTACCGTCATGTAGAAGAACACGTTTTCTTGTTCTTCTAGCATTCGACGACAACCTTCTTGAGTAATCACGGCCACTTCATAGCCATAGGTTGGATCGTAACTAACACAATTCGGGATCAAACCCGCTTGCACATGGGAATGCCCATCTTGATGCTGCAAACCTTCGCCATTTAGCGTTGTTCTGCCTGCTGTACCACCAACTAAGAAACCGCGACATTGGCTATCACCCGCGGCCCATGCCATATCACCCACACGCTGAAAACCAAACATAGAGTAGTAAATATAAACCGGTAACATGGGGAAATCGTTCGTAGAATAAGAGGTACCTGCTGCAACGAACGACGACATTGCGCCTAACTCATTAATGCCTTCCTGCAATACTTGGCCCTTTTTATCTTCACGATAATAAGCGACTTGGTCCTTGTCTTGCGGGATGTACTTCTGACCCGTATTTGAATAAATACCGACTTGACGGAATAAACCTTCCATACCAAATGTACGTGCTTCATCAGGAATGATGGGTACCACATTTTTACCTATCTGCTTGTCTTTTAACAACACAGTGAGTACCCGAACAAAGGTCATTGTGGTGGAAACTTCACGCTCACCAGACCCTTTAGTAATCGCTTCAAATGCTTTTAACGGTGGGGCGGGTAAGTCATGACTACTTTTGGCCAAGCGCACTGGCATGTAACCATGCAACGCTTCACGTTTTTCTCGCAGATACTTCATTTCTGGACTATCTGCATCAAATTTATAGTACGGCAAATCAGCGATATTTTCATCTGACACTGGAATATTGAAACGGTTGCGATAGTGCTTAACGCTCTCAATATCCATTTTCTTTACGTTGTGCGCAGTATTTTTACCTTCGCCCGCTGCACCCATACCATAGCCTTTAACGGTTTTGGCAAGAATAACTTGTGGACGACCAACCGTTTCAGTTGCACGCTTGTAGGCAGCATAAACTTTAACAGGATCGTGTCCGCCGCGGTTTAGGCGCCAAATGTCATCATCTGACATATTCGCAACCATGTCTTTTAATTCAGGATATTTTCCAAAGAAGTTTTCGCGTGTGTATGCGCCGCCTTTGGCTTTGTAGTTCTGATATTCGCCGTCAACCGTTTCGTTCATAACATCAAGTAACTTACCTGATGTATCGCGGGCTAAGAGTGAATCCCAATAGCGACCCCAAATAACTTTGAATACTTCCCAGCCGGCACCGCGGAAGCTACTTTCAAGTTCTTGGATGATTTTACCATTACCACGAACTGGACCATCTAAACGCTGCAAGTTACAGTTAATCACGAATGTTAGATTATCCAGACCTTCGCGCGAAGCTAAGCCAATAGAACCCAATGATTCAGGCTCATCAACTTCACCGTCACCTAGGAAACACCAAACGCGTTGCGCAGAGCAATCTTTCAAGCCACGGTTAGTTAGGTATTTCAAAAAGCGCGCTAAATAGATAGCTTGCATTGGGCCTAAACCCATCGATACCGTTGGAAATTGCCAGAAATCAGGCATTAATTTCGGATGTGGATATGAAGATAAACCTTCACCGCCCACTTCTTGTCTGAACATATCTAACTGATCTGCAGACAAACGGCCTTCAATGAAAGCACGAGAATAAATACCCGGCGATACGTGACCTTGTACAAACAAGTAATCGCCGCCGTCTTTATCATTTGGCGCACGGAAGAAGTGGTTAAAACCCACATCATAAAGCATTGCCGCAGAAGCGAAACTGGAAATATGTCCGCCTAAATCTAAGTCTTTTTTAGACCCGCGAAGCACCATCATCATCGCATTCCAACGAATGGCATTGCGAATTTTGGCTTCGATCGTTTGGTCACCAGGCATGGTTGGCTCTTGGCCAGCAGGGATCGTATTGATATAAGCAGTGGTTGCATCATAAGGCAAGTGAGCCCCGCTGCGTCTGGCTTTTTCAATTAACGACTCAAGTAAAAAATGAGCACGGTCAACGCCCTCTTCAGCTAATACTGCTTCAAGTGCGTCTAACCATTCTTTGGTTTCTGTTGGATCCACATCTGGATGCATCATATCGGTCATGGTGCTTTCCTATATTATGTTTTAACGATGAACGCGGCTAAATAAAGCCGCGCTCTGTTTGCTTAAAGTAAGACAGGCTTTCAAGAAACCGCCTTTCCATTTTCCTTTACTTCAATTCTTCGCATCGCGCGTTGTAATTTAACGTCGCGTTTATTTATGTCTAATAAGGTACTCTCCACAAAACCCAAATGCTCGTTGCTTGCTTTACGAGCCGCTTCAGGGTCTTGTGCACTAATAGCCTGCACGATGGCATGTCGTTGCTCACGTATTTGAACTTCAACATCGGCGCCATCACGCAGCATTTCTAAATTTCGTTTGATATTGTCAACTAACATCGCTTGCATACTTCGCATTACATGCAGCAACACCATATTGTGAGATGCTTTTGCCATCGTCAGATAAAACTCGACTAGCGCTTCAGCCTCTTGTTGAGTATCAGTTTTTACTTGGTTTTGTGCACTTAACTTTTGTTTGCCTGTCGCGTTCTTAGCTTGTATTTCTGATCTATGCAAACTAGGCAAACTATTTAGCGCGTTGTTCAAGGCTCGATAATCTTCTGGTTGGCCGCGCAATGCAGCATAGTATGCTGCCATACCTTCAAGCGCATGCCTGAACTCGAGCAAATCAAATTGTGTTTCTGGACGAGATGCGACAAGCGCTGACAAAGGGTCTGTCATTTTTGCACTTAGGTTTTGCCGTATAAATGTACCGCCGCCCTGTTTACGTTCAACTAGGCCTCTAGCTTGTAAGTTTTGAATAGCTTCGCGTAATGAAGGACGTGAAACTTGAAATTTTTCTGCTAACAAACGCTCAGGCAATAGCTTTTCGCCAGCAACCAACGTACCGTCCAAAATCATGGACTCCAGACGTTCTGTGATCACGTCAGACAACTTTTGATGCTTTCTGTTTGCGTGCACTTTCATGTCCCGCCTCTACTTTATAAAACTTTATAAAACTTTATAAAACTTTATATGCTTTGTTGCTAACCCGGGTTTATTGCTCGTTTATTGGTCTACTTGTTAACAAAGTTGTGTCATTTCTTTACTATATTGAACAAATGGTAATACCAATTAACCAAACTAGTGTAAGCAACTTTTATTCATTCGACAAGTCCTGTTTAGATCAAGGTGGTAAAGCCCAACCTAAATGACTCATTATTGGCTAAGTAGTTTTAGGTTTTATACCATTAAATGTGACGAATAAGATCGCGACAGCCCTCTAATAATAGAGGGTGTCACTGATGAAAAGAATAATTTACAGTGTTTTAAGAAAAGAATTAAGCAACTGCTCCGACCATGGTCAGTATTGACACAACCACCAACATAAACAGCACATTTCGCTTTACCAAGCGGACTAAAATACAAGGTTCGTCAATGCAGTTTTTCTGATCGGCCTCCACTTCTTCAGCAGCAATGGCAACATTGGTTAATACTGTTTTTGTACTCGACTTGGTATCCACTAAAGCCGGCAACCAAAAAGTCAGGGCTCTTGAGAAATGGCCAACAACCATGAAACCAAAAGCGGTTAAGCGCACGGGTAGCCAATCAATCACGTGCATTACCTGATCAATAATAAGCGCTGCATTTTGATTTGTGTATTCACCTATTACTGCTTCATCAACCGCCTCTGGATTATTCTCGCAGAGGCTCATTTTATGAGTATATAATTGTAATTCTTTTGCAATTGAATAAATAATAACGCCGGGCACGCCGAGCAAAACAAAAGCCACAATAACCGCTGCATATTGGCGATAATTAATAAAAACTAATTGTTGACCTACCTTATCTAAATCGCCACCTTCATTACCAAACGAAATGCTATGCAATGAGCACGCTTCAAAATCGGTCCGAACCGCAGCCTGTAAATAATTTTTATAATTTTTACGCGTAACAGGGCAACCCAAACAAATCCACAACACCGCGAGCTGCAGTGCAAAGGTGACTAGCGCATTATTAAACACAAGCTCTATCATGTATACCAATGACGCTGGCAGCATAATGATAAGTAAAATAGAAAGCATAGATGGGGTGTCGCTAAACCAGTTGCGAGCGTGTAAAAATTGAATGTATTTACCGACTAATGCGTGAATATGCCACTTCGGTGCTGTTGATGTGACACGTTCCAAAGCCATTACTATTAGCAGCGAGATTAGAGCCATGGGTCTTCCTTTGTCTAAAAAAACTAAGCTAAGTATATGAGTGACAACCCAAACTGCAAAGCTATTTCACTGCAAACTCAGTTTGCACGTTAAAACTAAACGCATTTCAATATCAGTTTCAATCATGCTCATAAAGCAGTAAACTTGTACCACAAAGGCTATTTACCTAATTTCAAAATAAGTTTTCACTACTATGCCACTCATAAATCAATATCAAATAAATATTTCAAAACAAGTTGAAGATGCACTATTAGAAGACCTCGGCGGGCGCATATCTGTGCAAAACGATATTACCGCAATGCTGATTAATGCCGACCTTAGGATGTCAGCTAAAATTATTACACGAGAGAATTGTGTTTTATGCGGCCAAGCTTGGGTAGATGAAGTTTTTGCACGAATTGATAAAGATAGTCGGCTTGATTGGCAATATAAAGACGGTGATGAACTCAAGGCAAATGACACCATTTTATATATAAAAGGAAACGCAAGATCGATATTAACAGCTGAACGCACGGCCTTGAACTTTTTACAAACTCTCAGCGGCACTGCAACAACCACCTCAACTTATGTGAAATACCTAAAAAATACCAACACCAGGCTGCTGGATACTCGTAAAACTCTGCCGGGCCTGCGTCAAGCTCAAAAGTATGCAGTTGCATGCGCTCAGGGAATGAATCATCGAATGGGTTTGTATGACGCTTTTTTAATAAAAGAAAACCACATTAAAGCGTGCGGAAGTATCAAAAATGCGGTGTCTAAGGCACAGCTCATGCATCCGGGCTTGCCAATCGAGGTTGAAGTAGAAAATTTACAAGAGCTTGATGAGGCCATAAATTCCGGTGTCAATACCATAATGTTAGATAATTTCAGTACAAAACTGATCGAAGAAGCAGTCGTTATTAATGCAGGTAGATGTAAGCTAGAAGTGTCTGGCAATATTACTTTTGACAGACTACAAGAACTGGCCACAACAGGCGTAGATTATATATCTTCAGGCGCATTGACTAAGCATGTAACAGCGGTAGATCTATCCCTTATTACGATTAGTTAGCGAATATAGACATAGCCAAAATCTACCCTTGTGTATGACTGGATGTGTTGGAACAAAGACTTAAGTATGCGCCTACATACTTCACATATTTCCCTCTCCTCTTATACTCGGTCTCGAGGTTAAGAAGGTAATGTTGGTTTTACCACACTTACCTTTTTAACTTATTTCAAATTAAATATTATGAACGCGTTGACCACGCTCGGAGAGACAAAATGAACAACTCAGCTCAAAAAGGCTTTACATTAATAGAACTAATGATCGTTGTAGCAATCATTGGTATTCTTGCAGCAATCGCGTTACCTGCGTATCAGGGCTACACTCAGAAAGCGAAATTTACTGCAGTAACTAATGCAACTGCTGCAGCGAAGTCGGCTGTTGAAGTTTGCGCGCAGTTATCAGTTGGTTCTACCTCGATCTTAAGATTAGCAGACTGTGACGAAAGCTCAAATGGCATCCCGGCAGACGTCACTGCTGGTGCTGGTGCTTCTAAAGTAGTCGGCTTGGCAACTGAGAACGGTGTAATCATAGCGACAGCGCCTGCATCAATGGGCGCTCCAGGTAATGGCACATTCACACTTACGCCAACTGTTGACCCTACAACAGGTGGCGTTGCATGGGTTGGAGCTTGTGATCCAACAACTGTTTGTTAAGTGACGATTAGTAATTGAACTTACGCAAAGCCCAGAATTTATCTGGGCTTTTTATTCTCTGACAGCAGAAGCGAGTTATTAGCATGGCAAAAACAGCAGTAACATATACGTGGACTGGCATGTCAAAAACTGGCAGATCTGGTAAAGGCGAAATCACAGCAGCCTCCTTGCAAGAAGCAAAAAACTTATTGCGACGTCAAGGTGTCTCTGCAACCAAAGTAAAAAAACTAGCAAAACCTCTTTTTAGCCGCAAAGATAAAGTCAATGCACAAGATATTTCAGTACTTTCTCGACAACTGGCAACCATGCTAGGCGCCGGTGTTACCCTTATTCAAAGCCTAGAAATGATTGCCGCTGGGCATTCAAAAACCTCGATGCGCAAATTACTAGGTGAAATAACCAGTGAAGTTAAATCAGGTAACCCACTTTCTCATGCCTTACGCAAATATCCCGACAAATTTGATGACTTATACTGCGATCTTGTTGAAACAGGAGAACAAACAGGTGCACTAGAAACTATTTATGATCGTATCGCTTTGTATAAAGAAAAAGCGGAAGCGTTAAAATCGAAAATTAAAAAAGCGATGTTTTATCCCATCGCAGTATTAGTCGTTGCTTTTATTGTTACCAGCATCCTTTTGATATTTGTTGTACCCCAGTTTGAAGAAATCTTTGCTGGATTTGGCGCCGAACTACCTGTTTTTACCCAGTTCGTCATTGGCTTGTCTAATGGAATGCAAAACTACGGCCCCGTTATTGCTGTGGGTGTATTTATTGGCGCTGTGATGTTTAAGAAAATACATACAAAATCCATTGCACTGCGTGACAGTGTTGACAAGAAAATTTTAAAAATCCCAATTATTGGCGATATATTAAAGAAAGCGGCTGTTGCTAGGTTCACTCGAACGCTATCCACTACTTTTGCGGCGGGTGTACCTTTAATTAGTGCTCTTGATTCTGCAGCTGGCGCTTCTGGTAATGCCGTATTTCGAAATGCCATATTATTTGTGAAAAAGGAAGTGGCGGGCGGTCTACAAATTAACGTTGCCATGCGCGCTACCAATATTTTCCCATCAATGGTCACACAAATGATTGCGATTGGTGAAGAGTCTGGCGCTGTTGACAGCATGCTCGAAAAAATAGCCATTATTTACGAAGCTGAAGTTGACGATATGGTTGACGGCTTAACCAGCCTCCTAGAGCCCATGATAATGTCCGTATTGGGTGTGGTTATCGGCGGCTTAATTGTCGCCATGTACTTACCTATTTTTGAAATGGGTAATGTGGTGTAATAACAAGGTGGTCATGCGAAAGCCAGCATGATGCTGGCTTTTTATTATTTCGCAATCCGCACCTGAAAAGTTTATAAAAAGACATTCTTGCAACGGTATAGAGATGTAAATTCAACAGCAGCGACATACTGGATCCAAGATTTATGGGTTTGGTCCTCAGCGTCTAACGATAGTGAAAATGAAAGTTGAACGCTTTTATTAAACAAGCCGATAGAATAGTATAAAACGAAATATCAATAGCACACTTAAAAAGGTAACAAACGAATTCAATGGAAAATATTGCGTTATTTGAACTATTAGCTGCATCTCCAGTAGTATTTGTGATTACTACCTTTTGTATTAGTTTATTGGTTGGCAGCTTTTTAAATGTGGTTATTTATCGATTACCCATAATGATGGAAAAAGACTGGCAGTGGGATCTTGAGCAATATCAACATCCTCACACAGAACTGCCACCAGCACCTATTTTCAATTTAGTTAAACCAGACTCTACCTGTCCTAATTGCAAACATAAAATTCGAGCGTGGGAAAATATTCCGCTTATTAGCTGGCTAATGCTGGGGCGTAAATGCAGTAGCTGTTCCAATCCAATTTCAGGACGCTACCCTGCCGTCGAGTTGTTAACCGCGATAATGTCTGCGCTTGTTGCTTATCAGTTTGGTTTGGGTATCACTAGCGCTGCTTTCATATTGGCGACCTGGTTGCTTATAGCGATGACATTTATCGACCTTGACAAAATGTTGCTGCCCGATTCACTCACTCTTTTATTGCTGTGGGTAGGACTTGGCTTGAGTTGCTTTGAAAATACGATATCGCCCATCGACTCTATTATTGGCGCTATGATAGGCTATTTGAGCTTGTGGTCTATCTATTGGGCTTTTAAATTGCTTACTGGTAAAGAAGGTATGGGCTATGGCGACTTCAAGCTACTTGCCGCATTAGGTGCTTGGGTTGGTTGGCAACACTTACCTATTGTCATATTACTGTCATCGGTCGTGGGCGCCATTGTTGGCATTACAATGATGCTTATCAACAAAGAAGACAGCAATTTAGCTATTCCATTTGGTCCCTATTTAGCCGCAGCGGGCTGGTCAACTATGCTGTATGGCGACTTCATTGCTGACTGGTATTTGTCCACATTATAAAACATACTGCACTGACTCGTCTGTTCTTCACTGTCTATTCTGCATTCAGTTTGACGAAGTAAAAAAAGAATAGAGAGAATGAATGAAGAGAATGAATAAAGAGTGGAATAAAGAGCCTGAATGAAGAGTTTGGTTGGTTTAGCGCACTATTTACTGTATAGCGAGAATAATAAATGAGCGAATTGGTAATCGGACTCACTGGTGGCATTGCGTCAGGTAAAACCACAGTCAGCGATCAGTTTGCTAGTTTCGGTATCGACATTATTGATGCAGATGTCATTGCGCGTGATGTTGTTGCCAAAGACACGCCCGGATTTATAGCGATTGTCGAGCAGTTCGGCGAAGACATCCTAACATCCAACTTAGACCTCGACAGACAGAAACTTCGCCGCGTTGTGTTCTCAGACAATACAAAAAAAGAATGGTTAAACGCCTTGGTACATCCACTTATTCGCCAGCAAATGGAGTTGCAAACCAACAACGCCAAATCGCCTTATTGTGTTTTAAGTGTCCCTTTGCTGGTAGAGAACAAACTCAACAATATGGTTGACCGTACACTAGTGGTTGATATTGATGAGGCAAGCCAACTTAAACGGGCAATGGCTAGAGATAGCAGTGAGCAAGCCATAATTGAGAGTATAATAGCATCGCAGGTGTCTCGCACAGACAGGTTAGCAGTAGCCGATGACGTAATATTAAACAACAGAGACATCGATTGGCTGAATACACAAGTGAAGGATTTACATCAAATCTACCTAAACATTTTGAACAAAACCCTGTAAGCTGTGTCCAAACAAAAATATACATAACTAGGAGAGCTAAATGCCCGTCGCAGTCTACGAATTTCCACTTTGCGAGAAAGTGCGAAACTATTTGCGATTAGAACAGCTTTTCAAACAACTGGACCACGCTGCAACTTTCGATAATGAGTTTGAAAGCTTGCATTTTTTCGATGTTTTTTTCACTCTATTAGACCTACTCGAGCGTTTGGATGTGCGTACTGACTTCATTCGTGATATCGATGTGCATGAGAAGAATTTAGTGCATTGGTCAAGTCATCCAAACATAGATACTGGCGCCCTTGAGGGCGCTCTCAAAAAGCTACACCGTCTATTATCAGAGCTCAAGCGCACCAATAAACTGGGTTCAAATTTAAAAGACGACCGTTTCCTCAGCAGTATTCGACAGCGTTTTTCGATCCCTGGCGGTGCAACCAGCTTTGATTTACCCCACTTATTTTGTTGGCTTAAACAAAATAAAGACGTGCGTAACAAGGATATTGCCTCGTGGGAAAAACACTTAGTAATAGTGCGTGAGAATATTACGCTACTTATGCAGTACCTGCGTGAACGCGGGCGCTATGAAGAAGTTGTCGCTACCAATGGCTTTTACCAAGGTATAGTCACTGATAAGGTTGACCTTATTCGTGTGCGTTGCTCTAACACTCAAGGTTACTTCCCTGTATTAAGTGGTAATAAATATCGATATCGCATTCGATTCATGCAACTGGTTCCTGACGAGGGATCAGCCGGCGGCGTGAAAAGCGATGTCACATTTGAAATTGCCTGTTGTTAGCATATCCTCAACATTTCAACCAATTAGTTAAATAAGAATATGAAAGTAAACTGTCCTACCTGTAAGAAAGAAGTTCAATGGTCAACTCAAAATGAGTTTCGACCGTTTTGCGCTAAGCGTTGTCAATTAATCGATTTAGGCCAATGGGCTAACGAACAAAACGCTATCCCCTCAGGTGCTAATAAAGATGCTGAAACCTCTGTACCTGATATGAATATTGATATAGAAGATATCGAGGAAATGCTTGCGCAACAAGAACAAGACTTTTTTAACAATTAATGACTTAGTCTTGTTCATTACATTCTTTTTCTAACTAATGTCTTTGTTCAACAAAACACCATTTTCAGCCTAATTATTTATTAAGGTAAATCAGTCAATGTCAGAACCTACTGTAATAAAAAAAATCTTAATTACCGCGGGTACACATGGTAATGAAATGTCTGGTATCGAATACCTAAGAAACCTGCAAAGTAATGAGCAAATACACGCTCAGTTATTAGCGCAAACATCTGATATTGATATTGAATTAGCAATAGTAAACACGCTCGCTGTTGCCAGACGAGCCCGTTTTGTTGAGGAAGATCTGAATCGACAATTTAGCCAAGAGAAGCTGAGTGTATTGACTGGTGAAAATTTAGAGCATCAACTGGCTGTTGAGTTTAACCTCGCCTTTGGTCCAAAACATGAGCCGACCAGAGACCTTGTTATTGATATTCACAATACCACCAGCAATATGGGGCCGACCTTAATCATTCTGCAATCTGATGAGTTTCATCAGCAAATGGCTCGGTATGTGAAAGCCAATATGCCAGACGTGATTGTTCTTATTGAAGACCATATTCCCCATAAACAGCATCCTTATTTATGCACCATTGGCAAAACCGGTATTATGATTGAAGTTGGTCCACAACCGCAGAACGTGCTTAGGCCTGCAGCCTATTTGCAAACTGAGGAGATGACAAAGCTGGTGATTGCTTTTTGTGACCTTTGGAACAAGCAGGCACTTGGTGAATTAGACGTTGTTGACGCTTTTCGCTTAACTGAAGAAGTTTATTTTCCTTTATGTTCGGCGGGAAATAAGTTAGCAATGATACACCCCAGTCTGCAAAATAATGACTTTACGGTCTTAAATATTGGCGATCCTACCTTCTTAACTTTTGCAGGGAGGACGCTAGGCTGGGAAGGCGAGGACGAAGTCTATCCTCACTTTATTGGTGAATCAGCCTATTATCACCTCAATATTGCCTTCGCACTATCTAGAAAAACGCTTATTTGAGCTTGAGGAACTATTCCCTGATATTGGGTAGTGGTGTGTCATTAGCACTAAATAGAATATTCAATACATTGACTACCTTCGCTTCAATATTATCTTTGGTAATTGGAAAACCAAACAGTGCTTTAGTGTAAGTTAACCCGGAAATAGAGGATAAAACCATATCAGCAATATCCTCAGGTGGTTGCGCCGTTTTCAAATACTGTAGCTTTTGCCCATTCTTTATTAGGCGTACGAGTTCTTGTATGGCGGGTAAATAACATCGCTTGTAATGCTCTTGTGACATTTTTTTATTCGACAATGCTTGGCTTATCATCAACTGATCAAAGCGCACAATTTGCGGATCAAAAATAATATTAACTACGTTCACGCAAAATGATTGCAGCATGTTTTGATACTCTACTTGGCTGTGTACTTCCACTTTTGAGGGCTCGTAAATCCTAGCAACCTCTTGTGTTACAACCGCTTCTAACAACACCTCTTTATTCTCAAAGTACTTATATAATGTCATCTTTGAGGTTTTTGCCGCTTTGGCTAACATATCGGTAGTTACTGCTGGCACCCCAAATTCGAAGAATAGGCTTCTTGCAGCAGCTAATATTCGGCATTCAGCGTCTTTACGACTCATATTTACAGCTCATATTTATGCCTCATATTTAAAACCCTCTTCATTATTTTATTGACTCTCAAGTAAACCATCCTACCTTTATTTTTGTCGCATAAGATCTTTAATTGCGTATTATTAAATTTATGACATGTTGATTTTATATACTGACAAATACAAAACCTTATGGTACTGTACAGTACAGTACTTAAAATAAATATCAACAATAAATAAGAATTACTATGTACATATTAGATTTAGAGCATACTCAATAGCAACAAAGAGTGCGTAATAAACTAGAGACATCATTGGCAGTTAATTGATATTAAAAGACAAAGCAGCCGCTTTAGTTAAAGGAAAGATAATGCGTTTTACACCACTCGCCACACTCCTAGTCATTGCAATTTTTATATTGAGTGCTTGTTCAGGATCTGAAGAGAGCATGCAGCAAAGCAATGCGACTAAAAGTGAGATCCCTAAGAAAGTCTGGACCACTAAGCTATTGCCCGCATCCGATGTAGTAAAAAGACACCTAACTGGCACGCTTCAAGCTGCTGACGCTGTATCGATTTCATTTGAAGTCAGCGGTGTTATTTCTGCAATGTATGTCGATCTGGGCCAATCTTTCAAGAAAGGTGATGTGCTAGCTGAATTAGATGAAGCAGTGTATATGCTGGCAGTTCAGCAAAACAAGAGCGCTTTAGGTGAAGCCGCTGCAGCATTAGTTGACGCCAAGCAAACATTTGAAAGGAACAAAACACTGAGGCGACAAGGTCTGGTATCGCAAGCTGCGTTCGACAATGCTCTAGCTAACTTTGATATTGCCAAGCAGCGCACCGAGGTGGCGGAAAGTTCGTTGGCCATAGCAACTGAGAACTTGTCAGACACAATCCTCGTGGCACCTTACTCAGGTCGCGTATCAGCGCGTTTTGTAGAACCCTCGCAGCAAGTTAGTCCTGGCGCACCGGTAATTAGCATTCAAGGCAATGCAAACCTAGAAGTTAATGCAGCGATACCTGAAGGCTGGATAAGTAAGGTAGCCCTCTTTGACCAAGTAAGTGTGATTGTGCCTTCCCTTAGTGCATCGACAACTTACCCTGCAACGCTCATTGAAATTGGCGCGCAAGCGTCTATTGCAAATGCGTTTCCGATTACAATTACACTTAACGATAACCACACTGGTTTTTATCCGGGTATGTCGGCTGAAATTATCTTGTCGGTCAGCAGTTTGTTCACAACTGACGAATATTATGAAGTCCCTTTCAGCGCATTCACCACCGACAAGTCCGGTCCCTATTTATACTTCGTCGCAATTCAATCACCAAAATTGACTGACAAGGAGACTGAAAAGGACACACCTTTTTACACCAAGAGCACGAACCACGAGTTAAGCACGATAGCAAAGAAATACTATATTGAAATTGTTGAATTGAAACCCGAAACCGCGATTATTAAATTCAAGCAGCAACCCGATATAGCCCTTCTTACTGAGTTGAGAATAGTGAAAACTGGCCTAGACTTTTTAAGACCCGAACAAGCTATTTCGGTGGTTGAAACCTCTACCCAAATATATAACCAATAGAAGTAATGAAAATGAATTTATCTGATATTGGTTTAACTTATAACCGTTTAGTGATGAGCGCAGTATTGTCATTAATGTTGTTTGGCGGTATTAGTTACTTTTCATTGCCCGCGCAAGAAGACCCTTCAATTAAAGTTCGCGAAGCGGTCATCACCACTCATTTTCCAGGTATGCCGGCTGAAAAAATAGAACTCCTGATCACCAAAACAGTTGAAGAAGGGGTTCGCAATGTCGATGAGGTTGAAGAAATTCGTTCCATTTCCATGCACGGCACATCCGTTGTTTATGTTGACTTATATGATCGCTATTTCGACCTTGACCAAATTTGGGATAAAGTCCGAAATGAATTAGAGAAAGTAAAAAGCCAATTCCCTGAAGGAACACCCCCCCATTTTATCAATGATAACTTTGGTGATGTTGCGATATTGACGGTTGCTCTGCAGGCCGATGAAGGCATTTTAATGGGCGATATGTTCGACATGGCGCAACATGCTCGGGATATGATGTACACGGTTGAAGGCACCCAATCAGTTAGCATTTTAGGGGCACAACAAGAAAATATTGTAATTGAGGTTTCTGACGTTAAAGCCGCGCAACTCGGTGTGTCTCCATCACAGTTAATTGAGATATTGCAGCAACAAAACGTGATCCGCTCTGGGGGTACAATTAATTTAAACGGCAAGAGCTTTAATATTGTTCCTAGCGGCGACTTCACGAGCATTCAATCAATCAAAGAGGTTATTTTTACCCTGCCCAATACGAATAACTCAATACGCTTAGAGGATATCGCAACGGTATACCGAAGTGTTCAAACACCGGCATCTCAAACTGCCTATTTCAATGGTGAGCGCGCAATTGTGTTGGCAGTATCTAAAAATGATCGCTTTAGCGTGACTGAATATACCCCTCGCTTAGAAGATATGCTGCGTGCCTTAGAGCAACAAATGCCCGCCGGCATTAGCCTCAACGTGATTACTCGACAAGCAGACCAAGTCAATGCTGCTGTTAAGGGTGTGTCCATAAACGTGATCCAAACATTATCTATTGTACTTGGCGTTGTTATCTTATTCCTTGGTTTTCGCATTGGGCTGATTGTTGGTGCAATAGTGCCTGCGGTTATCTTAATTGTGCTCGCTGTGCTTAATTTCAGTGGTATGGCACTTGAACGCATGAGCTTAGCAACCCTTATAATCTCGCTTGGCTTACTGGTCGATAATGGTATTGTGGTTGCTGAGGACTTCAAAAAGCGATTAGAAAATGGTGAAAAACGCCGTCAAATTGTGTCTGAAATAGGACGTACACTAGCGATCCCTTTACTGACCTCTTCTGCTACAACTATGCTGGTGTTCTTGCCGTTAATGTTAGCTGAGAGTGACTCTGGTGAATACACTCGTTCAGTGTCAATCGTGATCATTTATTCACTTTTCACTTCGTGGTTATTGTCCCTCATGGTGACACCCTATTTATGCTATTTATTTATTACAGATGTAAAGGTAAAGAAGACGGGCATTCAAGCCAAAGTCTCCAACTTATTTAATCTTATAAACCCCGTGTATAAAGCGCTTTTGCATTTTGTGTTGAGGTATCGAGCATTTACGATGGCGCTGACCATCCTTCTTTTTCTAGGTGCAGGGCTTGTGATGACAACGGTTCCAGTGAAGTTCTTTCCGGATTCAGATCGCGCTCAAGTATTAGCCTATATTGATTTACCTGCAGGGTCTTCGATGCATGAGACAGAGGACGTATTAGAGATGGTATTTGACCTTCTGGACAATAAAGAGCGCTACCCTCATGTAGATAATTACGCCGCATATGGCGGTTTTGGTGGTCCGAGATTTGTATTATCACTCACGCCAATCACACCTGAATCTAGTAAAGCTTTCGTGATGCTTAACTTAAAAGACCGACAATTCCAAGAAGAAACCATGCGGAAGCTTCGTGAAGATTTTGCTAGTGGTTTCCCAATGATTAATGCACGTGTCACTAAAATGTTTTTAGGTCCCTCTGATTCGAATAAAATTGATGTGCAGGTGATAGGGCCTGACAAAGATTATATTTACAATGTGGCCTTAGAAGTTGAAGCGATTTTCCGCAATTTGGAAGGTACGGTTGAAATTAAAAATGACTGGGGAAATAAAATAACGCAGGTTAATGTGCAAATAGATCAGGCTAGAGCAAAACGCGCAGGGCTTACTTCAGCAGATGTGGCTAACTCCTTAGAAACCTTTTTCTCGGGCACTGTCGTATCTGAATTTCGAGACGGCGATGATTTGATACCCATCATTATTCGAGGAAAAGCACAGGATAGATATGACATTAGTCGTATCTACGGTATCAATGTTTTTTCTACATCAAGAAACGTAAATGTGCCATTAGAGCAAGTTGCTGACATTAGCTTTAGTCCGCAGTACGCAAGAATTGCTCGCGAAAACTTATTCAGAACGGTTACCATTGAAGCTAAAAATTTAAGCATGACGGCTGAAGACATGGTGCCTATCTTAGAGCCTGAGTTTGATAAGCTGCGGGCTAAACTGCCGTCTGCTCACCGTATTGAATTTGACGGCGTGATCAAAGATTCAAAGGAATCTCAAGCCTCTCTTAACGCCAATTTACCACTGTGTTTAGCCGTTGTAATGCTGGTACTAATAGCTCAGTTTAATTCGTTACGCCGTGCCAGCATCGTTATTTTGACCGTTCCCCTTATTTTAATAGGTGCTGTCATTGGCCTACTAGCCGTGCAGGCAAACTTTGGATTTATGGTTATTTTAGGTCTATATGCGTTGGCTGGGATTATTGTCAATAACGCTATTGTATTGATAGATAGAATCGATATAGAGCGTAAGGAAAATGTGGATCAGTATGAAGCAATAGTTCAAGCCTGCCTGCGCAGATTGCGCCCTATAGTGATGTCTACCGTCACTACGATACTTGGCTTACTGCCATTAATTATTAGTAAGGATGTCTTGTTTTTCGGGATGGCAAGTGCACTGGCGTTTGGTTTGGCGATTGGCACGTTGTTAACACTCGGTGTTGTGCCTGTATTATACAGTCTCTTTTTTAATATTAAAAAAGAACTTAGCGCTAAATAGTATCCAGAATGGCTTCAACGATAGCAACATTAGCATCAGGAAATTCAATATCATTTAGTTCGCCTATACCAGCCCAGCGATGAATTTGACCTTCTTTACCGAAGGGTTCACCGCTGAACTTATGTATCAGCAAAACAGACAGTAGAACGCGTTTTTCGGTATATTCATGAGCTATTTCGATGAGAGGAGAAGACGCTGTAATACTAATGCCTATTTCTTCTTGAAGCTCTCTGTTAAGGGCCTGTTCAACAGTTTCTCCAGTCTCTACTTTACCGCCTGGAAACTCCCACTTACCACCTTGATGCTGGTGGTCAGCGCGTTTACATATAAAAAAAGCACTTCCTCTGCGCACAACACCTACAGCCACATGAACTTGTTTCATCGCTATCGCCTATTTTTTATCGACTATTTTACCAAAAAAAAACAGCCTTCAATGAGCATATTGAAAGGCTGTTTTGATATTAATCCAATGTCCGAGAGAGCTTGTTAAGAGAGCTTGCCATGACAATGTTTGTATTTTTTGCCAGAGCCGCAAGGACATGCATCATTTCGCCCTACTTTAGGACCTGAACGCTGCACAGAAGCTGGCTTTTGTGCATCAGGCTGGGTTACCGATTTATGCTCAAACTTCTTCTCAACTTCAGCTGCGCGGCGTTGTTCGTCGACCGCTTCTACATCCGCTTGTTGTTGCACTTGCACACGACTTAGAATGCTGATCACGTCAACTTTCAGGGTGTCTAACATTTGCGAGAATAACTCAAAGGACTCACGTTTATATTCTTGTTTCGGGTTTTTCTGAGCGTAGCCACGCAAATGAATACCTTGGCGTAAATGATCCATTGCCGCTAAATGCTCTTTCCATAGGCTATCCACGCTTTGCAGCATGACGGCTTTCTCGAAATTACGGATAACGTCTGCACCTACCGTTTTTTCCTTTAACTCGTAGGCTTTTACGATTTCGTCGTAAACACGCTCTCTGATTGTTTCTTCAAATAACTTGTCGTCATTATCAAGCCATTCTTGCACAGGTAACTCGACTGCAAAGTCGCTCTTGAGACGCTCTTCTAAATTTTTAATATCCCACATTTCATCTAACGATTGTGGTGCTATATATTGGTTAATCACTTGTGATACCACATCTTTTCTGATGTTAGCAATCATTGAACCAATGTTACCGTCATCTAATAATTGGTTTCGCTGTTCATAAATAACACCGCGTTGATCATTCGCTACGTCGTCGTATTCAAGCAATGACTTACGAATATCAAAGTTGCGACCTTCTACTTTACGCTGTGCATTTTCAATCGCACGTGATACCCAAGGATGTTCAATTGATTCGCCCTTCTCCATGCCTAAACGCTTCATCATATTGCCCATCTTTTCAGAGGCAAATATGCGCATCAAGGCGTCATCAAGTGACAAATAGAAACGTGAGGAGCCAGCATCACCCTGACGCCCAGAACGACCGCGCAACTGATTATCAATACGACGCGACTCATGGCGTTCTGTACCAACAATATGCAAACCACCTGACGCTAACACAGCATCATGACGCTTTTTCCACTCCGCTTTGAGATTTTCGAGTTGCTTGTCAGTTGGGCTTTTTAGCTTATCGACTTCAGCCTGTAAATTACCACCCAATACAATATCTGTGCCACGTCCTGCCATGTTGGTGGCAATAGTCACTTGCCCTGGCATACCCGCATTAGCAACGATATCGGCTTCATGTTCATGAAATTTGGCGTTCAGTACTTTGTGATCGATTTTTGACTTTTTCAAAATGTTAGAGAGCAATTCAGAGTTTTCAATTGACACCGTACCAACCAACGTCGGTTGACCGCGCTCAACACAGCCCTGAATATCCTGCACAATGGCATCGTATTTTTCTTCAGTGGTGAGATAAATTTTGTCCGCTCTGTCATCGCGTACCATTGGCTGATTGGTAGGAATAACCACTGTTTCTAAGCCATAAATCGATTGAAACTCAAAAGCTTCGGTATCAGCAGTACCGGTCATACCGGATAACTTATCGTAAATACGGAAATAGTTTTGGAATGTGATTGACGCTAGTGTTTGGTTTTCATTTTGAATGTTAACACCCTCTTTAGCTTCAATAGCCTGGTGTAAACCTTCAGACCAACGACGTCCTTCCATCGTCCGACCTGTATGCTCGTCGACAATAATGATGTCATTGCCTTTAACAATATAATCAACGTCTTTTGAAAACAATTTGTGAGCACGTAATGCAGCGTTAACATGGTGCAACAATGAAATATTAGCAGCAGCAAACAGAGATTCTTGTTGGCCCAATATATCGTATTTTTGTAATAATTCTTCAACAAAAATTTGACCTGTTTCGGTCAAGTGAACTTGCTTCGCTTTCTCGTCAATAGTGTAGTGGCCGTCACCAATATTATCTTCTTCATCTTCTTTTTCCTGTTCTTGTAACTCAGGAATAATAAGATTAATTTTTCTATATGCCTCGGAACCATCTTCCGCTGCACCAGAAATGATAAGTGGCGTTCTAGCTTCATCAATAAGGATTGAGTCAACTTCATCGATAACAGCGAAATGCAAACCGCGTTGAACGCGATCTTGCGGGCTAAAAGCCATATTATCGCGAAGATAATCAAAGCCGAATTCGTTATTGGTACCGTAGGTAATATCAGCCTGATAAGCAGCCCCTTTTTCAGCAGGACTTAGACCAGGAATATTACAATCGACAGTTAAACCTAAGAATTCAAAAAGAGGTCTGCTCCAGTCAGCATCTCGTTTAGCAAGGTAGTCATTCACAGTAATAACGTGTACACCTTTGCCTGAAATTGCGTTTAAATAAGAGGGAAGTGTTGATGTCAGCGTTTTACCTTCACCGGTGCGCATTTCAGCAATTTTACCTTGATGTAAAACCAAGCCACCTTTCATCTGTGCATCAAAGTGACGCATACCGAATACGCGTTTACTCCCTTCTCTGACTACAGCAAAGGCTTCAGCAGCGATAGCATCCGTTGACTCGCCTTTTTCTAGACGCTCCTTAAATATCGCTGTTTTATCTTTTAATTCATTGTCGGATAGCGCTTCGAATGCTTTCTCGTATCCGTTAACAACAACAACTGTCTTTTTTAATTTTTTTAGTAAACGGTCGTTACGACTGCCAAATACTCTTTTTAAGGTGCCTGCAAACATGCTATTTAATTTTCCAAAAATGACTAAAATAAAACGCATCACATAATAACAATTATGTGGCGAATACACTGTACGTCCTAGATGATCTTAGCACATTACTGAGCTATTATTAATGGGTCAGGGACTTTATTGGACCGGAGAAAACTGAAAATCAGTTCTTTTAGCGATAGATGAATGGCAGTGGATCAACCTGTTGACCGTTTTTTAAAACTTCATAGTGCACGTGGGCACCTGTTGAACGACCAGTGTTACCGACTAACGCGATACCTTGACCTTTAGTGACAACGTCACCAACTTCGACGGTTAACTCAGCGTTGTGACCATATCTTGTTCTCAAACCGTTTCCGTGATCAATTTCAACTAAGTTTCCATATCCATATCTGCTGCCCGACCAAGTAACCACTCCAGCACCTGTTGCAATAACGTCTTCACCTTCTTTGCCTGCGAAGTCTACCCCTTTATGCATAGCCGGGCGGTCGGTGAATGGGTCTTTACGGACACCGTAATAAGATGACAACCAACCTTTGCCGACTGGACGTCCTGCTAACTCACTCTGGCTCTCGATATTGAGGCCCATCATCAGAGTTTCAAGGGCTGTGAGTTGCTGAATTTTAAAATCTAAGGTCTCAGTCATTTTATTTATTTGATCTGTTAAAGAAGATTCGGAGGCATCAAACGTTTGCATTTCCTTGCTCAACGTAAAATCTTCTTTGTTAAGACCGGCATTTTCAGCCATGGTTGCCGTTAGCAACTCCATCTTATTAATTCGATTTTGCATTATAGCCACCTGATTAACAATACCACCCACTTTCTCCAGAGTATTGATTTTCAGTTGGTCAACTAATTTGGCTTGTTGCTCTAAACCTGTTTTTATAACATTAACACGAACGTGATTTTCGTAGACAGATTCGGTGGAGCGGCTAGAAATAAGAAAGACAATCGATGCTATTACGGACACGCTTAACAATTTACGAACGGATATTCGCTTAACAAACCTGCGATTTTTACCTTTGTAAAGTATCGTAAAACTCATCATCATCCTATTTTAGTTGTGCTTCTGTTAACTTAAGGTAGTAAAACTAGCGGTAGTTTAGGCACGTTTAGGTAGTCTAACTCTGTTATCTGCACAAGGATACATATTGTACGCACACATACATATTTATTTTAATACTCGAATCGACATTTGCGTCGTCACCTCGCCATAACATACCAGAAGATACATGAGGGCAATTAAAATGCCAAAGAAGGTTCAATGTACCGGATAGGTATGCTGTCTTCATTTTCGAACTCCACGTACGTCCAAGCAGTAACATCGTCAAGAATGGCATTTAATAACTTATTATTTAAACCGTGTCCTGTTTTATACGCAACTAACTCACCAATAAGACTGTGCCCACCTAAATAAAGGTCACCAACCGCGTCCAATATTTTATGCTTTAAGAATTCATCACTGCAACGCAGTCCTTCTGGATTTATCACTCGATATTCGTCAAGCGCAACAGCATTATCCATGCTACCACCCAAGGCTAAGTTCATAGCATTCATATACTCTAAGTCTTTCATGAAGCCAAAAGTTCTGGCTCTACTGACTTCATCGACATAAGAATCAACTGAAAAGTCTAATTCTATTTTTTGCCTACTAGCAGCGATGGCAGGATGTTCAAAATCAATTTCAAAATTAACTTTGAATCCGTCATGTGGTCTAAATTCAGCCCACTTATCGCCGTCTTCAACACGCACAGTCTTTATTACTTTAATGAATTTTTTAGGAACGTCTAGTTCCTGTACACCGGCAGTTTGCAGCAGAAAGATAAAAGGAGACGCACTACCATCCATAATGGGCAGTTCGTAGCTGTCCACTTCAACAATAATATTATCAATACCAAGACCGGACAACGCAGAAGCTAAATGCTCTACGGTATAAATTGAGTGACCATCGGCGTTTGTGATACATGTACACAACATTGTGTCTCCAACCGCATTAGCCTTGGCTTGAATATCTGCGTGCGGCTGCAAATCAATGCGACGGAAAACGATACCCGTGTTTGCAGGCGCAGGACGAAGCGTCATGGTGACTTTGCGTCCCTTATGCAAACCGATGCCGGTCTCTTTGACAGACTCTTTAATAGTACGTTGTTTTATCATTTTGTTTTATTTACCAAACCAAAATTCGGCAAATAGTATATTACTCAAGCGGTTCATTGTCAAAGAGTTATGATATTTCAAGCTTTTTTCAAAAAAAAGACTGTTCAGACCACTACAACTAAACGCTAATCTTATTATAGTTAATTGCTCTAATCGGCCTGCTTTCTCAAGAATGCTGGAATATCGAGATACTCTAATTCATTACTTGGCTGAGCTTCATCATCTAACTTAAGCGCTTGGTTACCCTCGGTACCACTTGTGGATCTCTGCTCTCTGGAGCTGCTACCATAGTCTTTGCCAACGGCACTCACGCGCGCGTTATCATTGACTAAACTAATATCAGGCTTACGCTCTGCACCAATGCCAGTTGCAACCACAGTGACGCGAACTTCATCTGTCAATTCTGGGTCGATAACCGTACCAACAACAACAGTCGCATTTTCAGAAGCAAATGCTTTTACAGCATTACCTATAATTTCGTACTCATCAATAGCAAAGTCTAAGCCTGCAGTAATGTTAACTAGTATGCCGCGTGCGCCCGATAAGTCTATATCTTCTAGCAGAGGACAGGCAATTGCAGCTTCTGCAGCTTCTTCTGCTCTATCTTCGCCCCGACCAACACCGCTTCCCATCATTGCCGTACCCATTTCTGACATAACTGTTTTCACATCGGCGAAATCGACATTAATCAAACCTGGACGAGTAATAAGCTCAGCGATACCTTGAACAGCGCCGCGCAAGACATCATTAGCTGCGATGAAAGCTTGCAGTAAAGGCGTACCCTTACCCATTACTTTCAATAGCTTTTCATTCGGGATCGTAATCAATGAATCAACGTGCTTGGATAGCTCGGCAATACCTTGATTAGCAAAGTCAGAACGTTTTTTACCTTCAAATGGGAAAGGCTTAGTGACAACCGCCACGGTCAATATCCCCATTTCCTTCGCGATCCTGGCTACTTCTGGTGCCGCGCCTGTGCCTGTACCACCGCCCATTCCAGCCGTAATAAATACCATATCTGCGCCTTCCAGCGTTTGACGGATTTTTTCACGATCTTCTTGAGCAGCCTCGCGGCCAACGTTTGGATCTGCACCAGCACCTAGGCCTTTAGTAACCTCGTTACCAATTTGTAGTTTAATGTGAGCATTTGACGTCTTCAATACCTGCGCATCGGTATTCATGGCGATAAATTCTACGCCTTCGATCACTTGCTTAACCATATATTCGACGGCGTTACCACCGCCTCCTCCGACGCCAACTACTTTAATGACGGCTTCGTCGCTTTGATTGTCCATTAATTCGAACATTCTGCTTCTCCGGTATACTGAAACCTATTTGTTTTTTTATTTCGGTTTCATATTGTTTTAGCGCTTAAAGGCCCCCTAAAATTCGCCCTTAAACCAGCTTTGGATGCGTTTTAACACGCTTTCTTCGCCTTTCTTTGAAGACGTTCTTTTATTGTTTATATTTTGCTTACCATACTGTAACAGACCCACTGCTGTAGCAAAACAAGCATCGTCAACATATTCAGCCAAACCCTTGACTGAATGGGGCTTTCCAACCCTTACTGGCATTTGGAATATTTCCTCTGCAAACTCTACCGCACCTTCCATTTTGGCTGTTCCGCCCGTAATAACCAGACCTGCGGCAATTTGTTCTTCTAAACCACTGGCTTTGATTTGCTCATAAGCTAATTCAAATAGCTCTTGGTATCTTGGTTCAATCACCTCAGCCAGAGTGTGACGCGACATGACTCTTGCAGGTCGACCGCCAACACTGGATACTTCAATACTTTCTTCCATGCTCACCATGTCTTTCAGTGCACATGCATATTTGATTTTAATGTCTTCTGCGTTGCTCATAGGCGTGCGGAAGATTTTTGCAATATCGCTAGTTATTTGATTACCTGCCAGCGGAATAACTGAGGTATGGCGAATAGCACCGTCAGTATAAATAACCATGTCCATCGTACCGCCACCGATATCAACCACACAGACACCCAATTCACGTTCATCATCAGTCAGAACCGCATAACTAGAGGCCAGCGCTGAAAAGATGGTTTGGTCGACGCTCAAGCCACAACTTTCTACACATTTGACCAGATTCTTAGCCATGTCTTCGGCACAGGTAATAATGTGAGCCGCGGCCTCCATTCTTACGCCCGACATGCCTATTGGATTTTTAATTCCTTCTTGCACATCGATAACAAATTCTTGTGGTAACACATGAAGTAATTTACGTTCAGCCGCCATTGGCACCGAACGCGCAGCGTGAATAACATTATCCACATCATCTTGGGTTACTTCTTGGTTATTGATAGGCACCATTCCGCTCTCGTTTTGACACTGAACGTGACGCCCTGAAATTGACATAAATACTGAAGATACACTGCAGTCGGCCATCAATTCCATCTCATTAACCGCTTGTCTTACTGACTGAACAACGAGATTCAAGTCATTCACACCACCCTTATCCATGCCGCGGGATTTGTGCGTACCAACGCCAATAATACTAATACTGTCGTCGTCGAGTAATTCGCCGACAATAGCTTTGATTACGCTGGTTCCGATATCTAAACCGACAATGAGGTCTCTTTCCGTAGCTTTAGACATGTTTCTTATCACTCATTTTAGTCATTGTTTTGTGTAATTTCTTGTTCTTTTTTATTATTTTTTTGCCAGCCCACTGCAAGGCCAATATCATACCGCAAATCAATGTAATTAATCGCCTTATTTTGCGCCTGTAAGAGCGGAAAAACATCAATAAAATTTTGCAATCTATCGATAAACTGCTGACGCCCTATATTTAACCGTATTCCGTTGCTTAATTCGACTCTCCAAGCGAACCTTTCACTCAAAAACAACTGGTTAATTGTTAGCCCAGTTGAGCTTAATAATGACTGCATCGCATTAAATCCAGTTAATGCCGTTTTTTCGCTGCCGCCTGGCCCAAATAATTGCGCTAATTTTTTGTTTGCAGCGTCACCATCAAAAATATCGCCTTGCGTATTCAATAAAAAATCATCATTCCAAATCGCAACAGGCGCCTGTTCGACTAAATAAATATGTAAGCTGCTCGGCCAGCGTTTACGCACTGATGCCCTGTATACCCAAGGCATATCCTCTAAAAGTTGATGCACTTTATTGACGTCAAGTGCGAAAAAACTGCCTTTTTGGTTTTTCCGAATAAGCACTTCCATTTGTGAGTCTACTAAAACGCTTCTTTGACCGCTAAAAATGACTTTTTGAACTGGCAATTGTTGTTCGTCTTCAAGCCATCGTATAACTTGTATTCCAGCGTAAATAAAACCCGCAATGACGAACAAAAAAACAACAAAGCCGACAAGTCTATTTGGCTCTTGGGTTTCACCCGTTCTATCGTCATTATCAAATGGATCTGTATCATCGATAAATGAATCGTCTGCCCTTTTAGAAGCTGCTGTACTTGAGCTTTGAACAAGTTCACCATTGCTCGCAGCGTGTTTGCGAACATTCGGTCTTTGTGCTGTTAAATCGCCCTTTGTCACTTAGTTACTCCAGACTTGACGCTAGTACTTGCAATGCAAGTTGCTCAAAACTCAGACCAGCCTGTTTAGCAGCCTTCGGCACTAAACTTGTTTCAGTCATCCCTGGCACTGTATTTGATTCCAACAGCATAAAATCGCCTAGCTCATTTTGCATTAAATCAACTCTTCCCCAGCCTCTGCCTGAAAGACCATGAAATGCGTTTAACGAAAGCTCGCCAATATACTTTTCGGTAGTGTCATCCAAGCCGCTAGGACAATGATACTCGGTTGTTTTATCGTTGTACTTGGCATCATAATCATAAAAAACATGCGGTGTTGCCATGCGAATTGAAGGTAGCGCAACACCATTTAAAATCGTGACTGTATACTCAGGACCATTAATATATTCTTCAACCAAAACATCGTCGTCATATTCAAGCGCTTGTTGCACCGCATTTTCAAGCTCTTGAGCGTCACTCACCTTGGCCATGCCGATACTAGAACCTTCGCGCGCAGGCTTAACCATAGCAACACCCGATAACTGTGCTAAAATCTCAGCATAATCAGGCTTTATAGCTGCATTAACGCGTGCTTTTGTTATCACGTTGTAACTTGCAGTAGGCAGCCCTAACGCAGACCAAACTTGTTTTGAAAAAACCTTATCCATGGCTAATGCTGAACCCAATACACCGGTTCCGGTGTAAGGAATGCCGAGTAACTGCAGTGCACCTTGCATACTGCCGTCTTCTCCGCCTCGGCCATGCAAAATAATAAATGCGCGATCGAAACCTGATAACACCAAATCCTCAATTGGATTTTCTGCGGGGTCAAATTTATGCGCGTCTATGCCTGCGCTGTGCAACGCATTAAGTATCGCTGTACCAGACGCCAAACTCACTTTACGCTCGGCAGAGTTTCCACCAAACAACACTGCCACCTTGCCAAACTCCGTTATATCTTGTGCACTAACCGCTTGTGTATTCATGCATCGCCTGCCTTTTTCAACAGTGCTGTCTTATTCAATTCAGTGCTCGCAATTGATTGTGCTATATCACCAATATTACCAGCGCCTTGCGCAAACAAAAGGTCACCATCAAGCATGACATCAGCGAGTATTTTGTAGAGATTTTGCGCTGAACTAACATAAATTGGCTCTAAGTTTCCGCGCTGACGTATCGATCGGCACAACGATTTACTGTCAATACCGTCAATAGGTTCTTCGCTAGCTGCATAAATATCTAGCAGTAATAACACATCAACTTCTGACAATACTTCAACAAAGTCCTCGTATAAATCGCGTGTACGAGAATATCTATGTGGTTGGTAAATCATGACTACCCGCTTTTGTGGCCAATTATTGCGAGCTGCAGCAATTGTCATTTTCACTTCAGTTGGGTGGTGACCGTAATCATCGACCAGAATTGTGCTGCCGTAGTCTTGGCTAAATTCCCCAAGCACTTGAAAGCGTCGACCAATACCTTGGAAGCTTTTCAAGGCTAATAAAATATCCTCATCGCTAATACCCTCATCCGTAGCCACCGCAATGGCCGCTGTCGCATTCAACACATTGTGAATGCCCGGCAAACTGAGTGTGACTTTTAATGCAGTTTTGTCTTTACGTTTGACCGTAAAATGGCTGTAGTTAAGCTCATAAAGAACATCAATTGCTTGATAATCACTACCGTCCAATTGGCCGTAAGTCAGGTATTTACGACCTACTTTGGGCAATATTTCTTGCACCACGTCGTCGTCCCCGCACACAACCGCTAAACCATAGAAAGGTAAGTTATGTAAAAATTCAACGTACGCATTTTTCATTTTTGAAAAATCACCTTGATAAGCTTCAAGGTGATCCGCTTCAATATTAGTGATCACTGATAGTGTTGGTTGCAAATGCAAAAATGAAGCGTCACTTTCGTCTGCTTCAGCAATAAGATATTTGCTTGCACCTAATTTTGCATTTGTGCCAGCGCTATTTAGTAGTCCGCCTATCACATAGGTAGGATCCAATTTCGCTTGTGAGAATATAGTCGCAATCAAACTTGTCGTCGTGGTTTTACCATGTGTTCCGGCCACGGCTATGCCATAGCGAAAACGCATTAATTCTGCCAACATCTCTGCACGACGAATAATTGGGATACGCTGCTGTGTAGCAATTTGAATTTCAGGATTAGTTTTATTAATTGCGCTCGAGACAACTACCGCATCTACTTGTTTTATGTTGTCAACTGAATGACCTATAAAAATATCGGCACCTAGCTTAGTTAAGCGAGCAGTCATGCCGCTATGCTGCATATCAGAGCCAGAAACTTGATAGCCTAGGTTTAGCACAACTTCGGCAATACCGCCCATGCCTGCACCACCAATACCAATAAAATGTAATTTTTGAACACGACGCATTTTATGCGGCATCAATGCTGCAATGTTGTCATTGTGCGCGGCAGTGGAATATGCCGATAATTTATTTTTAGTACTCACAATTTCTCCCTCAAGCCTTCCTGCACTATGGCAGAAACTACTTTGAGTGTGGCGTCCTGAATACAAAGTGCTCTGGCTTTACGCCCCACCTCTGTTATTTTTTGCGGATTTGATAGCAACATATCTAGCTGTGAATACAAGTTATCAGCGAGTTTGTCTTGCCCAATAAGTATTGCTGCATCGTTGTCACTCAATGCTCTCGCATTGTAAGTTTGATGATCATCAACTGCCATTGGTAAAGGCACAAAAATAGCGCAACTTTGTGTGGCTGCAACTTCCGCTACAGTGAGGGCCCCTGCTCGGCATATCACAATATCAGCTTGCGCAAATTCAGCAGGAATATCATCAATAAATTCAAGCACCGTATTGTCTGACTGCGGTGCTAACTGCATATTCGTTTTTTGCTCTGCTTCACTGCCCGTTGCAAACTTAGTTTCTTGGAATTTTTGGGTCATTTGTGCATATTGCAGCTGTACAGGTTGAGCTTTGCCCTTGCCCGCTTGGTGCAAAACGCTAATGGCGTATTTTTTACGAAGTTGATTGATAACCTCAGGGATTATTTGGTTTAGCGCTAACGCACCTAAACTTCCGCCCACGATCAAAAATCGAAAAGTATCATTATGGCGTTGAGTTTTTGTTGCACTAAAAAATTCAGCACGCACAGGATTGCCAACAAACTCAACCTTACCTGGTGATAGACTTACCATTGCAGATGCTGTTAAGTCGAAACCGCAGAGCACACGCTTTGCGACTTTGGCCAACCACTTATTGGTCAAACCAAACACTGCATTTTGTTCGTGTATAACAACAGGAATGCCTAATGTCCAAGCTGCAATGCCGCCTGGACCGCTAGCAAAACCGCCCATACCTAATACCACATTAGGGTCTAGGGTTTTGAGTATTTTCCTAGCTTGCCAAACAGCTGATATCAACATTGAAGGGGCGTATAGTTTAGCAATAATGCCTTTGCCTCGAACTCCCTTTACATCAAGGAAATGGATCACAAAGCCATTTTTGGGAACAAGCTCTGCTTCCATCTTATCTGCACTACCAAACCACTCAACGCGCCAACCCTCTCGGGTTATTTCATTTGCAACAGCTATACCAGGAAACACATGACCTCCCGTTCCCCCAGCCATAATGACTAACAAGGGTTGCTTTGCTGATAAGACTTTATTAGCAGCGGTAACATTACGCATTTTCTGTTACCTCTGATGTGCCTTTGGTTTTTGTTTGGTCGGTTTTTCTACTAGTGCCTTTTTTATTGATTCTTTTGCCACTTCCTCCGCGCTTGAGTGCTTGCACTCCATCAACTCTAAGTTCAAAATCGATACGCAATAAAATGGCAATGGCAACTGACATAACGATGAGTGACGAACCACCATAACTCACGAACGGCAGAGTTAATCCTTTGGTTGGCAATATACCGGTACTTGCCCCCACATTTACGACTGTTTGAAAGCTAAACCAAATACCAATCCCATAAGCTAAAAATGCCTCAAAAGGGCGTTCTTGAGTCATCGCCCTATTGCCTATTCGAAGTGCTTTTACAACCATCGAAAGGATTAATAATAAAACTACTAAGACGCCGATATAGCCTAATTCTTCAGCTAAAATTGCCATAATAAAATCGGTGTGCGCTTCAGGTAAAAATTCTAATTTTTGTAAGCTATTACCTAAACCTTGTCCGAACCAAGATCCGCGACCATATGCCATTAGCGATTGCGTTAATTGATAACCGGACCCAAAAGGATCGGCCCAAGGGTCAAGGAAGGCAGTAACGCGCTTAACGCGGTAAGGTTCAAAAAGAATGAGTGCAACAACCGCTAACACCCCAGTAAATACTAAACCAAAGAACTGCCATAATTTGGCACCGGCTAAAAACAACAAACCTATTGTGGTAGCAAACATGACAATAACCGTACCTAAGTCAGGTTGATTGAGTAACAACAGTGCGAGTAGGAAAAACACAGCTAAAGGTTTAACGAAGCCTTTAAAGTTTTCATTAATTTCTTCGTATCTTCTAACCAAATAACCGGCGAGATAGCAGAAGAAAAATAGCTTGGCAGGTTCCGCCGCTTGAATAGTAACTGGGCCAATAACAATCCATCTTGTGCTGCCGTTAACCGAGCGCCCTATGATCAGCACTGCGACCAACAACACGACAGCCAGCAATAGTAAATAAGGGTTGGCGACACGCCAATAATTCATCGGTAAATTAAGCACTATCATGGCCGCAATAATAGCCACCCCAATGTAAATAGCATGACGAATAGCAAAGTAGAATGGGTTGCCATACATCCTTTCAGAAATCGGCATTGACGCTGAGGTCACAATCACAAAACCAATCGCAACTAAAGTCAATGTAATTAAAACTAGAAGAAGATCGTAAGGACGGTGTTGCGCTCCATCCTGATCCGCAAATATGTCATGTCTAGCAGCAAACATGGCAGATAATTTATTACTTGCATGCAAGTTAGAATTAGTCATTATGCGACCTGCTCAGTAACGGCGCTGGCAAACATATCGCCTCTATCTTGATAGTTAACAAACATATCAAAACTTGCGCAAGCCGGCGAAAGCAAGACAACTGCATTTGCACGATCGGCTTTTTGTATTAGTGACAATGAGGTTGCAACCGCTTCCTGTAAATTTCGAACGTGAATTGCATTAGGTATTAATTGAATAAATTTGTGTGCGTCTTTACCTAACACAATTAGTTGATTTACTTGGCTCTCTATTATTTCTTTTAAAGGCGATAAGTCCACACCTTTAGCCTCGCCACCTGCAATTAGGACAAGATAATCGTCGGATTTCGAAAAACAAGCTAAAGCGGCCTGACATGCACCAACATTTGTCGCCTTTGAATCATTAATCCATGTAATTGTTGAGGTTTTACCAGCAAAATTGAGTGTAGACACTCGAATCGTTTCAAAACGATGGGGTAATCCTTTGTAATCACAAATAGCTTTTATAGTCAGCTGTCTATCTAGTGATAATTGATCACAAATAGCCAACACAATCATGATATTAATGTAGTTGTGTGGCCCTTTTAGATGTAAATCAGAAAGCGCAAACAGCCCCCTACCATTAAACTGAATGCAAGGCTCTGCTATTGATCCCATTGTTTCGCCAACAGAATAACCGGTCAGATTATTCAATAGACCCACTTCAGCGCAAATTCGCGGGCTATTATTGGTATTGCCTATTTGATTCAATTCCATGGCTGGGGGATAACTAAGGACTTCATCTCGGCAAACGACGATATTTTTAACCCGGTTAAAAATACGTTGTTTGGCTACTTTATAAGCCTCAAAACTACCATGACGGTCTAGGTGATCCTCGGTAATATTAAGTATAGTGGCAAACTCAAGTTGCAGTGACTCGGTCATCTCTAATTGATAGCTAGACAACTCTAATATCACTATGTCTAATGGTGTCGTTGTGTGTGCTTGTTCTAGCAATAAATCAACGGCGCACTTTCCGTAATTTCCTGCCAACTCAATATGTAAACCAGCACCGCTGAGCACTTTACCTAACATGTCTGTGACCGTGGTCTTGCCGTTTGAACCCGTAATCCCAATCACTGGCGTTCTATTAAACCAAGCGAACAATTCAATATCGCCAATTAATACGCCGCCTTGTTCACGGTAACTTGCAAAACAAGGTAAATGCGGGTTAACACCGGGACTAACAACCACAATTGAAAAGGAGGACAGAGACATATCCGGCTCGAATACTGCGGCTTTGACATTGGTGTCACTCATGACCTTTTCTTGAATATTCACATCACGGTCAAATACGCAAACTGCTGCCTGTTGAGAAAGCAAAAACCGGACACATGCACGCCCGGTAATACCATAGCCTATGACGGCAATTGACTGATGTGCCAAGTCCCTATTCATTTATCTCAACTTCAATGTTGCCAGTCCAATGAGGACCAGAATTAATGAAATAATCCAAAACCTGACAATAACGCGAGGCTCTGGCCACCCTTTCAATTCATAATGATGATGTATTGGTGCCATTCTAAAAATACGTTTTCCGCGCATTTTAAATGACCCCACTTGCAGTATAACGGACAGCGCTTCAACCACGAACACACCGCCCATCACAATAAAAACAATTTCTTGGCGAACTAAAATAGCCAATAATCCGAGTGTTGCACCTAATGAAAGTGAACCAACATCGCCCATAAAAACCTGTGCCGGGTATGTGTTGAACCACAGGAATCCAAGTCCAGCGCCCACGATTGCTGTACACACAATCACCAATTCACTGGTCATTGGAATAAAGGGGATATTGAGATAAGCAGAAAAGTTAATATTGCCGGTGACATAAGCGAATACCGCAAATGCGCCCGCAACCAGAATGATAGGGACAATGGCTAAACCGTCCAAGCCGTCGGTTAAGTTCACTGCATTGCTTGTACCCACTAATGCAAAATACGCAATAACCATGTAGAAAACACCTAGCTGGGGCATTACTTCTTTAAAAAACGGCACAAGTAACGCAGTTTCAGCGGCAATTTGTGGGTTTGCTGTGTAATACAGGAACCCCGAAACGACAACCGCAATAGCTGATTGCCAAAAATACTTCCAGCGCGCAATCAAGCCTTTAGCGTCCTTACGGATGACCTTACGGTAATCGTCAACAAAGCCAACCACGCCGTAAGCTACGATCACGAGAAGAGTAACCAAAACATATTTATTAGTCAGGTTTGCCCATAACAATACGCTAATTAATATGGCGGCTAATATCAACAAACCACCCATTGTGGGTGTGCCTGCTTTGGACAAATGACTCTGTGGTCCGTCATCACGAATTGTCTGTCCAATCTGCATAGTTTGTAACCAGCGGATCATTTTTGGACCAATGAGAATAGCGATAAGTAAGGCGGTTAACGTGCTTAAAATTGCACGCAGGGTCAAATACTGCACAACGTTAAAACTGGCATCAAACTGTGTTAACCATTCAGCTAGCCAAATTAACATGCAATACCCTCCCTACGCCTTTCGAACTTTCCCACGGGGCTTTCCTCTATTGCTTTTACAACTAATTCCATTTTCGAACTTCTCGACCCTTTTACTAAAATACTGATGTCTCGTTGTTCGTAAGCAACATTCTGATTAAGCATCGCAACCAGTGCTTCTTTGCTGTCAAAATGAAAACCATTCTGTTTGAACACATCACTTGCACATTGACTCAATACACCCAATGAATAGACTGATGTAATGCCCTTTGATTTGGCGTATTCACCTACTTTCTCATGATAATATCGCGCCTTATCACCCAGTTCTGCCATATCGCCAAACACAAAAACGCGGTTACCGGAGAAGGTTGCCAACAAATCGATTGCCGCATTGACGGAAGCTACGTTTGCGTTATAAGTGTCATCCAATAGGCGAATTTGATTGCTCAATTGTTTAACATTTAAACGTCCGCCTACTTCGCGCATATTGAATAGTCCAAGCTGAACCTCTTCTAAATTTGCGCCGACAGTAATTGACAAAGCGGCGGCAAGTAGTGCATTTCCGACATTGTGCGTACCTGCTATACTCAAGCGGATAGCGGCTCTGCCTGTTGGGCAAACTAATTCGAATTCAGCACATCCGTCCATTCCCATGGCGATGTCTTCTGCGTAATAGTCTCCATGTCCAGACTCTGGAGAGAACGTTAAATAATTCAGATCAGAGGTTTTCCCTTCCCAAAATGAATAAAATTGACTGTCACGATTTAAGATTGCTGTGCCTTTTGTGCCCAATCCTTTAAATATTTCACTTTTGGCTCTAGCAACACCAAATAAACTGCCAAAGCCTTCTAGATGTGAAGCGGCTGCGTTGACAATCGTTGCCACGTCGGGCTTGACTAAATTTGTGGTGTAAGCAATTTCACCTAAGTGATTTGCACCCAGTTCGATAACCGCATATTCGTGCGCTTTCTCAAGTCTTAGCAGAGTCAATGGCACGCCAATATCGTTGTTATAATTACCGTTGGTAAATAGCACTTTGCCCTTCACGGACAGAATAGATGCGACCATTTCTTTGACCGTAGTTTTACCGCTACTGCCAGTAATCCCGACTGTTTTCGGATTAACTTGTTGCTTGACTGCCGCAGCTAATTTACCTAATGCAGCTTTCGTATCGTCAACTAATATCAGCGGCAGTGGACAGTCCACAGGGCGACTAACGATGATCGCTGCAGCTCCTTTTTCAAGAGCCCTGAAAAGATGGTCATGGGCATTATGATTAGGACCCACTAACGCGATAAACAAGTCCCCTGGTTGCAATGTTCGAGTATCCGTACTAACGCCTTTAATTTGTAATTCTTCAACACTTTTTGTGTTTAATGTGCCTTCTACTTTTTCAGCAATCCAAGATAATGAAACGGAAATCATACTCTTACCTCCATGGTTAACTGTTTAACGTATTCCCTCTCGTTGTAGTACTCGCGCACTGATTTCAACTCGAGGTACTCTTCATGGCCTTTTCCTGCAACAACAATCAAATCATCGGTATGACTACTCAGATAAGCCTGTTTAATTGCAGAGGTTCTTTCTAATTCTACTTTTAATTTTGATTTTTGATGTATCCCCTGTTGAATATCAGCAATGATATCTTCAGGTAATTCATTGCGGCTATTATCTTGAGTCAATATGACTTCATCTGCACATAGTTCCGCGACTTTACCCATTTGGCTGCGCTTGGAATTATCGCGATTGCCACCACAACCGAAAATGACAGTCAGCTTTCCGGTTACATGCTGACGTGCTGCCAACAAAGCCTGCTCAAGCGCATCGGGAGTGTGTGCATAATCGACAATAATATTGCCATACTTTATTGATTCGAAAACTTCCATTCGACCTGGCACCCCCTTTAACAATGGAACGGCGTCAACTAAACGTTCGAAACTGACGCCTTGTAAAAGCAATGAGCTAAATGCGGTAAGTAAGTTTGCAATATTGAATTGGCCAATCAATGGCAAAGATATTGATGCCACCCCCCAACTTGATTGAATTTTAAAGGTACTGCCATTGGACGTAAAATGCGGATTTAAGGCAATACAGTATTTATACTGCTGATTGTGTTTTACATATGCTTGCAGCAGAGATGCTGATGAACGCTGATTAGCCGAACAAAGACAAATAATACTGTGCTCTGGCGCTTGATCTGCCCAATGATGACTTTCTTTATCATCTGCATTTAGTACCAAGTAACGTATCCCATCTTGTTTAAGTAGCAGACGTTTGGCCTTAGCGTACTCATATAAACTCGGATGGTAATCTAAGTGATCTTGAGTCAAATTTGTGAATGCAGCAACGTCCACTTTGAAGCCACTTAATCTTTTTTGATGTAAGCCATGCGAAGAGGCCTCAATGCACAAACGTGTGCCTCCAAGATGTTTCACTAAATGCGCAAATTGATGCATGCACGCGATGTCTGGTGTTGTATTGATTGTCTCTGAAATTTTAATTGGGGTCTGCTTGTTTGGGTAAAAACCAACCCCCATGGTACCTATAGTACCTGCATTTTCTCCGCACGATGCCGACAATTGGGCACAAATATGAGCAACCGATGTTTTACCGTTTGTTCCCGTAATAGCGACACACTGAAGCTTGTTTGAAACATGTTGGTGGAAAGCGCTACAAATAAAGCCTATTTGCTCTTCTAATTCAAAAAAACTAATAATCAAAGCTTTACCAATACTATTGACTTCGCTATGTTGTGCGATGTTGTTGGTGTTAACAAGTACTAATTTAGCGCCATTATTGATTGCATCTTGCACGTATTTAGCGCCATTTTTACTGCTACCTTGATGCGCAATAAACAATGAGTTGTGGTTCGCACGTCGGCTATCCAATACAATATTGTCAACCTCAGTAGCAGTAATCAGAATGTCAAAAATCGCCAGTATTGAGGCGATTGAACGAGTTTGCAGTTTATCTTCATTGGACGGCATCTTGACCCCCACTATAGATTCTCGCTGTTTTACTATCATCGTCAGGTGGCACATTCAGCATTTGCAATGTACCCGAAACTATTGCGGAAAAGGTTGGCGCTGCAGTATCACCGGCATAATATAAATCGCCACTGGGCTCATTGATTAACACAACTACCGCTATTTTAGGGTCTGAAACAGGCGCAATACCGGCAAAAATATTGACGTATTCCTCACCATAACCACCTGCTACGGCCTTGCGACTTGTGCCTGTTTTACCCGCAATACGATAGCCAGACACCCTTGCTTTTACACCAGAGCCACCCGCTTGCGTCACGGTTTCCATCATTTCTAACACAGCCATTGCATTTTCATGACTGACGACACGTTCCGGCAATTCTAGAGCAGGCTCATTCGACTTAATAATGGACAACGGTACTTTTACACCACCGTTTCCAATCGTTGCATACATTCTAGCAAGCTGAGCTGTAGTAACTGAAATATTGTAACCGAACGATAACGATGCAACCTCATGTTCAGACCAACGATTACGTTCATGAAAAATACCATTGGATTCTCCCACCATATTACTGCCAGTGGTGCTCATTAAGCCCATATTGTAGTAGGTGTCCATGAGGAAGTTTTTGTCGACGGACAACGCCAACTTAGAGGTGCCCATATTGCTCGATTTTTGGATGATTTCGGTCACGCTAATTTTACCATAGTTGCGCGGATCCTCCACTCGGCTGCCGCCTAAACGCATCCAACCGGGAGAGGTATCAATGATAGAATTTTTTTGCACTGTGCCGTATTCTAATGCAGCTAATATCGCAATCGGCTTTAATGAAGAGCCCGGCTCAAAAGCGTCGGTTATCGCTCTATTACGCAAGCGATGGTTGGACACAGTTTTGCGGTTATTTGGGTTGTATGACGGTGTGTTAGCAAGTGCCAGAATTTCGCCCGTGTGCACATCAACAATAACCACCGAAGCGGATGCTGCTTTAAAATACAAGGTCGCCTCTTTAAGTTCGCGGTACGCCAATGCTTGAATACGCTGGTCGATAGTGAGCATCAAATCGCCCGCTTTCTCCCCCGCATGTTGTTCAATAATTTCAACTTGACGGCCCTTCGCATCGCGACGGATTTTGCGTTTATCTGGCGTGCCCGTTAACCAATCGTTGTATAATTTTTCAATGCCTTCAATGCCTTTGTCATCGACATTGGTAAAGCCAATAACATGGGCAGAAACTTCTCCAGTTGGATAGTAACGTTTAGATTCATTGCGCAAGTAAATACCAGGAATAGCTAGTTCTTCAACAAAATTAGCCATTGCAGGTGTAACTTGACGTTCAATATATACAAAACGACGTTTCGGGTTATCTACCTTGTCATACAAACTTTGCACATCACGGCCTAACACTTCAGCAAGCGCCTGAAAACGGCGCTTATCCAGACCTTGCGTTTCACCGTTATCATTATCGAAGGAATTAACCATTTTTGGATCGGCCCAAATCGCCTTGGAAGGCACGCTCACTGCAAGCTGTTCACCATGCCTATCTGTAATCAAACCACGATAGCTGGGATTGTCGCGTATGCGAATAGTGCGATTGTCGCCTTGTTGAATTAACAGATCAGGTTCTATTACCTGAATGAAGGCGGCTCTGGCAGCTAAGCATACAAATACCAATACCACACTGTAAAGCACAGTGAGAAAGCGCCACTGCATGAGCATGGGGGAAGACTTTTGTTTGGCTTGGCGGTCTTTGCTGGTTCCTGTTTTAGCAGATGCACGCCTATTTGCGTCACCTGCCATTCGGTTTCCCTCTTACCAATACTTCATCTTCGAGACCGGGGCGACGCATATTTAAGTTTTCACGAACGACCTGTTCAATTCGGTTATGCTCAGTTAGGGAGCTTTGCTCAATGATCAGGTGCCGCCATTCCACGTCTAACTCATCTTTTTCTTGAATTAACGATTCATGTTGCATCGACAATTGGCGATTGTGATGCACGCCTAAGACCACACCTATCGCTGTTGCAACCACCGCAATAAACAACACAACTTTAAATAAATTACGCCCGAGATCAGAGGTAATAAGTAACAATAGGTTGAAATTGGTACTGGCCATTTTCATAGTTTTTCCGCCACTCTAAGCACTGAACTGCGACACCGCACGTTGAGTGCAATTTCTTCAGTGCTAGGCTTGATGGCTCTACCCATGGCTTTCACTATTTTATCTGCGTCTATCTCTTGTTGGGTAATAGGTAATCCCCGGGGGATCTCCTTGCCCTTGCTTAATTTTCTAATGAAGCGTTTGGCGACTCTATCTTCAAGCGAGTGAAAACTAATGACCGCTAGTCTGCCACCACTTTTGAGCACCTTGACTGCGCCTGCTAAGCCTTGGTTTAATTGATCGAGTTCACCATTGATGAATATCCTAACACCCTGAAAACTTCGTGTTGCCGGATGCTTAAACTTATCTTTTACAGGTACCGCTTTATCAATTAATTGAGCAAACTCAGCCGTGGTTTCTAAGGGCTTTATTACCCTTTGTTCTAAAACAGCATGAGCAATTCGCTTACCAAACTTTTCTTCACCGAAGGTTTTTAATACCATCGTGATTTCTTCAAGATCGGCTTTATTTAACCAATCTGCGGCACTTATGCCTGAAGAACGGTCCATGCGCATATCCAAGGGACCGTCTTTTTGAAAGCTGAAGCCCCGAGAAGCGTCATCTAGTTGAGGGGACGACACCCCTATATCCATTAGCACACCATCGATGTTGCACATCAGCTCAAGTTCGTTGACCACGTCTTCAATGTTTGAAAATGCGACATGATGTATGCTGAATCTAGGGTCGTCGATAAAACGTTGGCCCGACTCAATGGCTGTGTCGTCACGATCCAATGCAATGAGTCTGCCTTTACTTGAAAGTTGTTGGAGGATTTCGGCGCTATGTCCGCCGCGTCCAAAAGTAGCGTCAATATATATCCCATCTGGCTTTATATTTAAGCCAGATAAGGATTCTTGAAGTAGTACTGGGCGATGCGAAAATTTTTCTGAGGTCATAGTGAGAAATCCTGAAGACGTTCCGTAAGCTCAAATTGCCCTTGCTTCTCTGTTTCAATGTCTTCAGAGATTTGTTTGTTCCAAACGTCCGTGTCCCATATCTCAAATTTATTGAGTTGACCAACAAGCATAATTTGTTTATCCAGAATGGCGTGTTGGCGAAGTGTCGGCGCAATTAGTATGCGACCGCTTTTGTCCATTTCTCCTTCCATTGCATAGCCGAGCAAAAGACGTTGAAGGCGACGTTCTTGTGGATTAGTACTCGAAAGCTTACTGAGTTTAAGCTCGATTTCCTCCCATTCGGGGAGAGGGTAAAGTAGCAAACAGTTTTGAGAACTATCGATAGTGCATACCAGCTGTCCCTGGCAATCATCCAACAGCGACTGACGGTACCTTGTAGGTATCGTTAGTCGACCTTTGCTGTCTAGATTAATTGCGTTAGCGCCGCGGAACATTCCCCTAGCCTTTTCTTATTATTAGTAGCTCATTGTATTATTTTTATTATTAAGCTGGTTGCACTTTAACGAAAAAACCATTTTTCGCCACTTTTACCCACTTTTTATAGTTTATGTACCATCATACCCCACTGTCAAGCACATTTATGTCATGGCGGGTAAATAGTTCGAAACCCTTAACTGTATATAAACACAGGCTTTACTCAAATTTGAGACATAAAAAAACCACCCTAAGGTGGTTTTTACGTTAGTTTTAATTGCTTGTATTTTAAGCAGTAGGCTGTTCTTCCTCGCCTTCTTTGGGCACCGGTCTAATTTGCACAGTTTTAATTGGATTATCGCCTTTATTAGACAATTCTACCAAACGGTTCAATTGTGCTAGTGACATCATAATTGCGTACATCGCGCCTAAAAAACCGGCTTTGTGTAATTCAAGAATAACCGCGTCATCTAGTGCATTTAGCTTCTTCTCATCGATGCTCATGATGCCTGTTACATTGCGAGCAGAGCCATCTTGGTACTGAATACCAATTTGTATGTTGTCTAGCAGATCAAGTTCAACAACACGTTTTACGAAACGTTGGTTAAGCATTTCACTGTTTGCAAGTTCAGCTAAAAATTGCTGACGATTCTTTAGGAACTCGGTCGGTTCACCGTCTTCAGTGAATAATGCCTCACCTTCGTCTGTAACTAAATGGCTGTTTTCATCAAAGAATACACCTAGCTTTTCGCCATCAGGGCGAATATCAAAAGGGTAACGTTGGATGTTCAATGGCACATGCGGACCCTGCCATTTGTCTTCTGCCCAAAACAAGTTAACGTTTTGGTCAACACCAAGCATTGCTACAGTGTGAATATTTTTGTTGGTTGGATCTTCAATGAAAACCACTGGCATTGTTGATGCCAAATGCGCGAATTCACGAATGGTTGCTGCTGCAAGGTGAGTCTCTTTTGCAAAGCTAAGGTCTAACTGAGGAATTATTTTTAGATCTTTATGCTTATTTTTGTCCAGCGGGATATAATTAATAGCCATTTTGTTATAATTCTCTTACTTAAGTTTGATGCGGCTATTTCTAGTCGTTAGCACTGCATCGTTCAGTCATGAAACTGCCATGAACGGTTCACGAATAACCAGTTTCATGACGATGAAATTTGATTTTTACCCAAAAGATAAACGTTGGTATTATCGCCTAAACAAAAATGGAAGTCACTGCGTAAGCGAATATTAACAACTAAAATTAGGCTTTTTCTCTATTAAGTTGCACAATACCGCGGAGGCACCTGTCATTGCCACGTTGAAACGTACAATTTTTATTCTATTTGTGTTTTTAGCATTTTTAACCTAAACGACAGCCAAAACACAGCTGTAACATCGAACACAAATAACAATTAATAATTAACTATTCCAAAAGGACTGCTAATGCGAAAAAAATTCAGCGCTATTTTCACGATACTTTCTTCGTTAATGCTAGCTGCTTGCAATACGACAAGCTCAGCACCAATAAATGAAACCAACGCTCAAGCAGCAAAACGGATCACTCAACAAAATATTATCGTTGATGGACATATAGATGTGCCCTACCGAGTGAATAAACAATGGGTAGACGTAACAAAAAGCACAGAAAATGGTGATTTTGATTATCCACGTGCAGTAGAAGGGGGTTTAAATGCGCCGTTCATGTCTATTTATATTCCCGCCAGTTTCGATAACTCTGATCAATCTACGGCCTTGGCACACAAGTTAATTGACTCCATCGAAGCCATTGTGGGACGCGCGCCGGACAAATTTGCGCTGGCCTATTCAGTTGCAGACGTGGAACAAAACTTCAAAGAGAATAAGATTTCACTTCCAATGGGAATGGAAAATGGTTCTCCAGTACAAGGTTCTCTGGACACCTTGCGCGTCTTTTATGAACGAGGAATTCGCTACATTACGCTAGCGCATAGCCAGAGTAATCACATCAGTGACTCGTCCTATGATTTACGTAGACAATGGAAAGGCCTGAGTCCTTTTGGTAAAGAGATGGTAATGGAAATGAATAAACTTGGTATTATGGTGGATATTTCGCATGTCTCCGACGCCGCTTTCTATCAAGTAATCGAAATAAGTAAAGCCCCCGTGATTGCGTCGCATTCCTCGTTGCGTGCATTCACTCCGGGGTTTGAGCGTAATATGGACGACGATATGCTCAAAGCCTTGGCTAAAAACAAAGGCGTTATTATGATTAACTTTGGTTCCGGCTTTGTCAGCCCGGTTGCGCGCAGTTGGCGTGATAACAGGGCCAAAAAAGCAGAAAAACTGGCTACAGTCTTCGGTGAAGACAGCCAAGAAGTAAAAGACTTTGTTGAAAAATACAACACCCAAAGTCCCTATCCATTTGCTACATTGGGAAATGTGCTTGATCACATCGACTATGTGGTGAAATTGGTTGGTATTGATTATGTCGGAATAGGATCAGATTACGATGGTGTAGGTGACTCTCTGCCCACTGACTTGAAAGATGTTTCAGCCTTCCCGAACCTTGTTGAGGGCCTTCTAGAACGTGGATATTCAGAGAGCGATATCAAACAAATTCTGAATCAAAATGCACTACGCGTGTGGCGCGAAGTTGAAATTGTTGCAAATGCAGGCTGAAATTAGAGCACAGAGTTAACTTTAGTTGAAACATACGAGCTTTGTTGAGGTATCATCGGGTAAATTAATTTGACCATGTGCCTCAATGAAACTAATAATAAGAAACTTAGCAAGAACCACCACCCAAGAGTCACTTAGCGCTCTGTTTACTGAGATTGGCTTAATTCAATCTTGCAGCCTAGTTATTGACAAAGCTACTGGTAAATCCAAAGGTTTCGCATTCGTTGAAATGCCCAAAAATGGCGAAGCCAAAACTGCGATTGGCAAACTTAATAATATTGAACTTGATGGTAGTAAAATACGCGTTAAAAAGGCAGAGCAGACTCTTACTGATGCGGATAAAAAAGACAAAAACAGCGACGTCTAATTGCATTACAACGTTATCTAAAAACCGACATTTACAATTGGTCCTAAATAGCCGCATCTTGATGCAAGTCGATGACATTTTCAGGTGTTGTGTTAGCAACAAACAATTGCTGATTGACCGGTAACAGTAATCAGCAGGAGACGGAGAAACAGTGTTTTCATATATTCCTTTATAATTAACTGCGCGTTTAAGAGGCCTAAACTACCCTCAGTATTTTCGGTCTACAAGCGTCGAGTGCGTGTTGCAGTTGAAACTGAAAAAAAACATCTTCATCCAAATCCAATGTTTTCTCTAACTCTGTTAATGTTGAATACAGCCGAGAACTAGCGACTATTTCCGCAGCTTCTATACTCAAGATACTCACCTCTTCGACAGTTTCCCACTCATTTATAATAAGCTGTACGATGCTACTATCATTTCTATTTGCAAGTCCTACTAGTGCCTCTCCTCTGATCTCACTGTCTTTGTCAGACGTGCCTTTGAGTAATGCCTGTCGAATGTCAGGTGAATCAGAGGCAATTTGTGTACCCAGCCCGAACATTGCCCAATTCCTTGTGTCTATATCTTCATCGCAAGATAACAACAACATGACATCGATAGCCTCGGCTGATTCCTGACCTAACAATGCAAAGACAACGCCATTGCGAATTTCTGTACTGGGGCTTTGCGCAAACTTAATAACGTGAGCAATCGCTTTTTCGTCACAACGGTGACCCAGTGCAATACAGTCACAATAAACAACATTATCAACCTTATCCTGAAGTGCCGATATTAATAAACTAACGCTGAGATCTAAAAAGGTTTTATCGCGCCAACCTAATTGGCCTAAAATATCTGCACCTACCCCTCGATCAAGAGAGTCATCGCTGTTAAGGTAAGTTTTGCCTAACTGGAATTCCTCCTCACCGCCGCGATAATGAACAAGTCCGAGGTTAATATCCCAGTTATTTTGCTCAATTCCACGTCGGTATCTTTCAACCACTGAGATACTGCTTACACTTTTATTTTCATACTTTAAGTCAAAACGAGTTTTTACCAAGATTAACTACCTTGCAACTGCTGAGCAAAAAAATAATCTAACATCGCCATCATATTCTTAAACAAAGGGTTAGGTTTCGGGACCGCACAGCGCTCGCTGATGTTAAGTTGAGTTTTATCTATTTTTAGACCCACCATCATAATGCTGCTCATCACCAAGTCTTGGTGGCAGGTGTCGTATGACTCAGCAATGGTTAGCACTTGATGGTTACCTTCTATCCTTCCCAACAAGTCCTCAACACCATAGTAGGGAGCGGTAATGTCGGCCAGTGAATGGGCGACAAAAATAGGCTTTGAAACTGTTGTTTGTACTAATAAATCGCGGACCTCAAAAATAACATCGGCAATTGTCAACGCGGCATAACCTGCAACATCTGGATAACGATAAGGGTTTGCCCCTGTGCTAACAAAATCACCATCAACTATTTTTGCAATCCACTTCATACCCCAAATTTTAGCTAAATTTTCTGCACTATCCGATAAGGCTAGGGCAGCAGAGAACAGCAATAAACCATCTACTTCATCGGGATACAGTAACAGATACCTAGTTGCAAACGTAGCGCCCGTTGAAAAGCCACCAATGTAGGTTTTTTCTGAATATGGCCGGACAAGGCTCATGATACTGTCAACGTGCGAATACCAGCGTTGCTGCAAATTGGGATCGCGCATATCGCTGGCGGCATTGCTTTTTCCATTCCCGGGCATTAGAGGTGCAACTACAGTGAACCCAGAATTGTTAAGGTGCTCTGCTACTGATCGAATAAAAAAAGGCGAGTCTGATAAGCCATGAAACAACACAACGATAGGTGCTATTTGTCTTTTACCGCTTGCGCTAGAGCGGCCTTTAGAATATAAAATGAAAGGTGAATTACCCTCATTTCTAAGTGCAGTGGAACACACTTTGTACTCATACAATCCGATGTTGTCTTCACAAGATATAACATTGCCTAATTCAGCTTCATATAGTGCAGAAAAGCCCTCGAAAAGTTGGAGGGGTAAAGTAAGTCGATTTGATTCAAGCTGTTGACCTTGAACTGACCATACACAAAGCAGCATAAAGGAGACTAAGGCTCTAGTTTTAACACGTTTGAATATAGCAATTTTAGCGATACCACCGTCCATCAATTTTCATTCCTTTAACTGAAGCGCTGTTTACCAAATGTTTTTATTTAATGCAGTATGGAGTCTACGGCATTTTATGCTTTGCAAAAACATCGAGTAGGGTGAGGCTCATGCCTCATCCCTCTCACAGAACCGCACATACGGACCTCGTATACGGCTCATGCAATCTACTATTTCTAGTAATTAGAAGCAAGAACACCTGTTTTCACTTCGC
>Ga0307933_1000222_pt1 | contig 55553 bp, 68 predicted proteins | sample OrgLakmetageno88_FD_201811 | JGI IMG/M metagenome (GOLD analysis project Ga0307933, IMG submission 201811) | Saline water microbial communities from Organic Lake, Antarctica - #88 | ecosystem: Environmental > Aquatic > Non-marine Saline and Alkaline > Saline | place: Antarctica: Organic Lake... | reverse complement strand
AGACTGCTGACGAAGATAGCAGCAGTAATACCCAGTAGAGCTGAAAAAGCGATTAACATATACCACCCTTATACGTGATATAATTACAAAAAGCAATACCCCCCCCATCTAACAACATATGGACATCTACGAGGAAATCACAGACATAGTAAAAGACGAAGTTCCTAAGTACGTCCCTGACGTAGTATTCCCTGCTGTCCAACGAGTAGAGGTGATAAACCCTTCGGAAACGTCTGAAATTGACCTTAGCGGGCTTGAATCTATCCTAACGCAGTATCTAGCGAAAGAGACAAAGGTAGAGCTTAAAACCGAGAAAACAGACACCTCACGAATCGAACGCAGCCTGACTGACATCGCTCGCCTTATTAGTGACATTGACCAAGTAGACAATAGTGACATCCTACAAGAAATTGTCTCAGCCATTGCGAACAAGCAAGAAACTGAACACATAGACTATTCCGAAGACTTTGAGAAACTAATTAAGGCGGTTAAAGAAATCAAGATCAGTAACTCTGGCGGTAGTAGTGCAGGCAGTCCACGTTACCTAGCGAATCCAGCAGGAACTATAATCAGTCCAGCTACCGAAGAAAAGCAGAACTATTTAGTCGGGATGGAAATCCCAGCTCACAATCACCTGGCTTTAACTGAGGCTTCCTTGACTGACACCTGGGTATATAAAACAGGTGGTGCGTCTGGTACAACGGTAGCAACGGTACTAATTACATACACTGATAGCGGTAAAGGCACGATTGCCACAATAGCCAAAACATAATATGGCATGGAAATTTAACCCTTTTACTGGCAAGCTAGACTACTTTGAAGCAGGTGGTTCTACTAACTGGGGAGACATCACTGGCACACTGTCAGACCAGACAGACTTGCAGGATGCACTTGACGCTAAGCAAGACACGCTAGTATCAGCTACAAACATTAAGACAATCAACGGCACTTCTTTATTGGGAGAAGGAGATGTGGCAATATCTGGCACAATATCCGACGACGAAAAAGCCATTTCTTTGCAAAAGCCACTTGGTGCGTATGCGTTCCTAGAAGGTTCAAGTGCTTACGCTGACACCCCAGTGATGCCCAGTAACTTTCAAGTAAAAGGAAACTTTACTGTGTTTAAAAGATTTGGGGCAAATACATCGGCATACAACGCAGGTTTCGTTGATGTACAAAATGATGCTGGCGATAGAATACAAATCTACAATCAAGGGTATACATTTAGAATAAAAGTGTCAGACGCAAATACTGAAGTATTTTCATTCAGCGAAGCTAGTAGTTCAAACTTTCCTAGCCCTGGTAAGATTGATTGTTTTATTGAAGTAGATTTTGATTTAAAACAAGTAAGAGTTTCTTATGATGGATATAGTAATAGCCACTCAGTGCCTGAACTTGATGACATAAAAGATTCAGTGTTCACTTATAACCGAGCTGACTTATCCGCTTACAGAGATGGGGTTAAAAGTTGGTATATGCTAACGGGGTTATATAACCATGGGTCTATTGACTCAATCTTTGGTAGCGCAAACGAAAATGCATTGCCTCAACGTCGTTCAAAAAACGTGAGTGTGGGCAAACAGCTAGTCACCACCCAACCGACAGAGATGTATATTTTTGGAGCTTACCGTGACTTTGTAGACGGTAAAATCAACATCACTGCTACGCAAATAAATACGTGGGAATATATGCGTACTGATTGGGTTCTTAATAACACCCTTGCCAGATACGGGTCGGCTGCTTTGACGATGACTTTCTCAATGGACGTGGTAAGTGGCAGTATGGATTTCCGTGCCAGTGGTGGTGCACCCACGCATTATTTATTTCGGGCAGTTGAAAAAGATACGGGGGTAGTAATAGAAGCCAGAAATGTGCAGTCATCAAGCGCAGACTTGGAAACACTACCCGTAGGCAGGTGGGCAATCACCATGCAGTTTGCCCAAAGTAGCGATTACTCGACTGTGATATATATGATTGCAGCTAACAACAACGAAGTTGATACTGAAATAACTGTCTACCAAGATTTCGAACTATACACAGCAGCAGTGGTACTGGCAGCCTTACCCCAAATGGCAGACTACGAACAGATATATTGCCCATTTAGTAAAGCACTTTTGTCGGGAGCTTGGTCACTATCGCCAACGTACTAATGTAAATTATGTTTGGTTCAAACTCATACGGTTCGACCCCAATAGGAAACGATAAAAATCGTAGAGTAATTCGTGTTGGAGAATTTAGTCTTGATGTATCGGGACTGCAACCGTCTGAAACATATTATTTTAGAGCTTATGCGATAGATGAAAATGGAACAAAGTATGGCCAGACACTTAGCTTCACTACTGCTGACGTAATAGTTACTGAGGAATCAATAACCAAATCTGTTAGCTACGAAATTGTAGGTTCAGATTCGATACAAAAATCGCTTGGATATGGAATCATTACCAACACCCAAATCACGAAATCAAATAGTTACGAAGTAATTTCAAGCGACTCAATACAGAAAGGAATTGTATACGCAATCAATTCAAATTCGTCAATAGAAAAAGAACTGGATTATGCCCTTGAAATCGTTTCTAACGTCACGAAATCCACGCGATACGATATTCAGACCACTGACACCATTCAGAAGCAACAAGGGTACGAAATAGCGACATCTAGTGCCCTCACAGCAACAATTGATTACCGAATAGAGACATTTATAGCCGTTTCAAAAGAAATGGAGTATGCAATAGCCAAAATCGGCTCTCTGACAGCTTCAGTTACCTATGAAATCGAGACTATAGGCCGTCTCGAGAAAACAGTTGGATACGCAATCAAAACGACCCATGCAGATGTGACTGAGAAATCAATTACATATGTAATCATTAAGACCGAATCAATTTCACTAGCTACTAGCTATCAAATCGAATCTGTCACTGGAATCACGAAGCTAGTTTCTTATAAAATTCAAACTGAAACTGGAATCACGAAGCCAGTTGAGTTTGAAATAATTACAGTTGATGTGCTGACGGCTTCACTTAGCTACAAGCTGGAAGTTTCCTCGTCTATCACTAAGACAATGCAGTACGTCTTTAGTGCAGTGCCAAAGTTAGTCGAAAAGCAACTCAGTTACGAGATTCTAAATGCAGAGTATACAAGTGATTCTCAATACTCTCCAAATAGTGAAAATGTCTTTACTCCGAGTGACGATTATTTCCCACACGATGATGATAGGTACAGCGGTAGGAGTGACTTCAGACCAATTACAAATTAAAAGATAATGGTATAATTTATTTATGGCTTACATAACACAAGCAGATGTCAAAAAGTATTTAGGAGCTAACTGGTCAGCTACCCTAGTGTCTTTTGTAGACCTAACAATTACTCAAGTGACGGCGTATGTAGAGAACTTCTGTGGCAATGAAGAGGGCAAGCGAATCTTTGAAGCAGACGATACCGCAGTGACTCGACACTTCGATGGAAATGGTCAGGGTAAAATCGAAGTTGGCGACCTTCGAGAAATCTCCAGCCTAGTAGTAGACAAAGTGACGCTTGTCGAGAATGAAGATTACTACCTGTACCCACTCAATGCACCCGCAGAGGGCAAGCCTTATGAATGGATTGAACTGGTACAGCCAGAAACTCGACTCAATGCGAACTCACGAATCGCAGTCGCTTCACCGTATGTGTTCGAAGTAGCTCAGAGAAACGTAGTAGTGACAGGAAAGTGGGGCTACTCCACTACCCCACCAGCAGAAATCTCACTAGCAGTAATGAAATTGACTGGTGGAGTTCTGAAAGAAAACATCAGCGATAACGATATTCGTGAAATCACGAAAGAGACTCTAGGCGACTACACTGCAGATTATAGAACCGTCGATAAAGTGGCACACGCTTTGTCGGTAACTGACTTGCTAGCACCATTCGTAAAGAAAGGTGGAGGTCGAACTGGAGCGTCAGTGATGAAAGGTGGAGGTGGTCAAGCTGGAGTAACACGCATCTAGTATGAGCTATCAGAAAATGCTAAACACAGTTTGCGATATCGAATCACCTACTGGCACTCAGTCTGGTACAGGAGCAATCACACGTGGTTGGTCTAAGTCAGTAGTCGGAGCAAAAACTAGGTATCACCGTAACAAAGACCAGAACGTTCTGATTGGTACGTACCAAGTGACGCTAGAAGATTACAAATTCTACTTTTTACCGTCAGTAGTAATCAGTAAGAGCGACAGGATTCTGATTGGTTCAGACAGCTATGAAATTCTCGGAGTGATAGAGGATAGCTCAGGCAAAACCAAAACAGTGTACGCTCGAATCAAATCATTCAAGTAGTATGAAATTCAATAAACTTATCAGGAGAGTCAAAGCCCGAAAGGACGCTACTGTTGCACTCGATAAGGATATGAAAAAGATTGCAGCCCTAACTGAGACTGCAATCAAAAATCGAACCCCAGTAGACACTGGACGGCTCAGAAACTCTATGACCGCCAGACGAGTCAAGTTCCTAAACTACGAAGTAGCGACAGCAGTACACTACGCACCACATATAGAGTACGGTACGAGTCGGTCAGCACCCCGAGCGATGATGCGAAAGGGTAGTAAAGATATCTCAAAGCAGGGCATCAAATTATTAACCAACACCAATAAATTCTTATAGCTATGTTAGAAGAAGCCATCTTTAACGAAATAGTCGGAGATACCACGCTAGCACCAAAGCTAGCTGTTGGTGATGGAACGTTTCGAGTGTACCCGATGCAGATTCCCGATGGGGTCGAAATCACCCAAGCAATAACGTATACTGAAATAGACCAGTCACTTACCTATCCGCTAGTTCGCTCATCAACATTCCAAATCAGTTGTATAGCCAAAACTTTTGAACAGGCAAGGGCAATGGCTGATGATATTGACCGCATCTTTAATGACCGTTCCGAGGATATGCTAGGTGGGGTCAAAGGCATCAAGTATGTAAAGTTCGTTGGTCGGAGCTTCATTCGAGATACTGATGCTGAGTTATACGTCGTCCCAGTTGAGTTGTTTATAAAGTATTAGTATAATTATCTTATGGCAAAGAACGCAAAACCCAGCCAATTCAAGAGTCCAGTAACTAAACCAGAAACCAAAAAGGAATCTACAGTAACACTCGTAGCAACGCAGAATACGCAGATGCCTGACGGTACTTTTATTGCCAAAGGCAAGGAAGTGAAAGTCAGCAAAGCGTATGCAGATAAAGTAACGTCTGAGGTAAATCCTCACTTGGTATACAAGTAAAAAATTATAAATAGTTAAAACATAAATTATTATGCCGACTACAACAATTCAAAGAACTGAAGCAATCCGTAAGGGTTCAGTCCGAGTGCTTATTGGTGACAACTTTAGTTCACTAGTGGATATTGGTGCATTGCGAAATCCAGTATTCAACTCACTTGTAGAGAATCAATCTATCGACTTTGATAACGTTGACTCACTCAAGAAATTCGTAAATGGTAAGAAAGCAAACATCACGTTTGACCTTGCTGAAATCAACTTGACCAACCTAGCAAAGCTAGACGCAGGTCTTGTGAATCTGACCACAGTGGCAGGTTCAGCAGTCTCAGGAGCAGAACAAGTAGTACCAGCAGGAGCTTGGGCTTACGACCGAGTAATTGAATTATCAGGGCAGAATGATAACGGTAACGCACCGACTATCAACTCAGTCACAGGTGGTTCAGATGGAGCACTGACATTGAACACTGACTACAAAGTAGTACAGCTAGCGAACGGTAACTGGGGTATCTCAGTAATCGACTCAACAGGCGTTACTACCGAAGCTCAGAGCATCACTGTAGATACTGACTACACACCGTCAGCATCAAAGAAAATCACGTTTGTCGACTCTGGTAACAAGGTTCTGAAAGTGATTCGACTAGTGAACACTGACGAGTTTGGTAAAGAGTTCCGAATTGATATCGAGAAAGCTACAAACTTCGTAAACTATGCGATGGACTTCGCAGGTGATGATGAAGAGGACGTAGCTATCATTCCAATCCAATGTGAGGGTAATATCGTTGAAATCGTTGACGAGCAACAAACTTCCTAGCAATCCAATTCTCACTGTTGATCTGTGAGAGTTATAAACAAATGAGAAAATGGCAACACTAGATTTATTCAAAGAGCGAAAACCGCACACAGTCATTCTCGACGTAGATGGCGAGGGTCAGGAGTTCAAGATTCCTGTTGCCTATACAGTTGAAGAAGTAGAGCGACTCCTAGAGCTACAAATAGTGATAGATGAGTTAGCTGAAGCTGAAGTGGTCAAAGGTAAAGCGTTGGAGCAAGAGAATGCTTTTTGGACAGCAGTGTTCAATCAGCTACTTGTGCTATTCAATCACTACCACCCAGACCTCACGCTAGAGAGTTTGAAAACTTATCTAACTAGAGACGAAGCTCAGAAAATAATTGCATTCCACACTCAGGAGCAACTAACCAAAGCTGAAGAAATTGCTGGTAAAAAGACTGGTAAAAAAAAACAAGCAAAGAGCAGTTAGTTGACCTCAGGCGTACAATTACATTCTTAGTGGTGTCGGGGTTCTCACTCCTAGAAGCACGAAAGTTATATCTCGACGAGCTAGATGAATACTACAAATCGTTGATATACATTCTGCAGAAAAAGGGCGAAGTGAAGGACGGTTCATTCGAGAAATTAGACTCGGCTGATACAGTCAGCGACTTGCGAAAGCAAATATTCAAAGTCAATAATACCCCATCAAATAATGGCTAAAAAAACAGTAGGAGAATTAGTATACAAAATCACAGGTGATTCCAAAGGTCTTGGAGCTACACTGGCAAAAACTGATGCTCAAGTATCGGGTCTTGGTAAAAATTTTGGTAAGCTCAGTCCAAAGGCAGTCGCCGCACTTGCAGGTGTTGGTGTCGCTGTTGGTGTACTGGGCGGTACGCTAGTTTCTGCTACTAAAAGGGCTATTGCGTTCGAAACTCAAATGGGTAACATTCAGACGTTGATAGGTGATGACTCTGCTGGGGTCGAGAAACTGTCAAAGGGCATTCTCAATCTCACCAAAGTTATCCCTCGTTCAGCAGATGAACTTGGAGCGGCTTCATACGATATTTTGTCGGCTGGTATCACTGATGCCAGTAAAGCACTTGTAGTACTCGAAGCGTCAGGTGAGTTGGCGGTAGCAGGTCTTGGTACTACAAAGGAAGCGGTGAACCTCACCACGTCAGCCATCAATGCGTTCGGACTCGAAGCGTCAGATGCAGATGATATTGCAAACACAGTATTCGCCACAGTACGAGCTGGTAAGACCACGGTAGGTGAACTAGCTCAATCATTCGGTAATGTAGCAGCCGCAGCCCAAGGTTCGGGAGTTTCGTTCAAAGAAGTTCAGGCAGCAACCGCCGCTTTAACGGTAGTTGGTTTCAAAACAGCCACAGCTCAAGATAGACTTCGAGCATTGTTCGATGAGTTGACTAGAAGCTCAGGAAAATTAGCCACTGGAATTGAAGAAGTAGGAATCGAAAACGTTGGGGCAACCATCAAAGCCGATGGTTTCAAATCTATTCTCGATGAATTGCTTGCATCAGTTAATGGCGATACGATTGCATTCAAAAATATGTTCTCTTCAGTAGAAGCTGGTGGAGCAGCTCTGGCACTCGTTACAGGAGCTAGTGATATTTATAACGAGACGTTGCAATCAATGACCACGTCTTCAGGCGACCTCGAAAAAGCATTCAGTAGACAAGCAGATACTACTGCCAATCAGCTAGCAATAGCTCAGAATGAAATGAATGTTCTACTTACTCAGTTGGGTCAGGACGTTTTACCTGTAGTTAATAAAGCATTGCGAACATTTACCGCAACAATCAATGACGTTCGTGATGGTCTAGCATTCCTAGGTGGGTCAAGTTTGGATAACTACATTGACAAGACAGAGCAAGCGACTGCTCGAACTAGCCTACTCACTGACGAATTAGTGAAAGTGAGAAAAGGTACTTCAGATTTCTCACGTGAGCAAGTTGAGAGTGCAGTTGTAGCCCAGCGACTCACTGGAGAATATGACAAGTTGACCGAAATCAATAAGCAACTAGAAATAGTGCAGACTGGTAACTCGATTGCTACTCGTACAGCTAAAAAAGATTTAGCGGCTCTAGGTGTCGAACTCGATGATTACAAATCGTTTTGGAGTCCAAGTACATTCAAAATTCAAGAGCAAGCTCGAATCGCTCAAATTGAATTTGCTGAAAAATTAGGATTGACCAGCGATAAGCTAGGTAAGCTTCGTGGCAACCTCGAAGATGTGCTCAATCCGTATAAAGAGTTGTCTGAAGAAATCGAAGAAAATACTGTAACGCAGGAAGATTTAGCCGAGCAAATCAGAGCTACTGAAGAAGCACAGCGAAAAGCGGAAGCAGCAAGTAAATTGGCTAGGCAAGAACTCGAAACGTTCCAAGGTTCGATGCTTGGATTTATTGAAACATCTGCAAACGCAGGTAAAGCTCTACGTGAAGAGCTAGGTGATGGATTCAAGAAGTTCGCAGACGATTTACAGGGTTCACTCAATGACTCAAATAAGGGTCTAGCTGGAATCGTAATCGGAGCTGAAGAAGAGATTGCTCGATTGAAGCGTGAAATCAAAAACCAAGACGATAGAGAGCGACGCAAAGAGCTAAAAGAAGAGTTGAAAGCACAGCAGGAAATCCTAGACGAAAGTGTTGGGTTTGAAGAACGTCGAGCCGAGAGATTGCTGGGTATTCGTGAGAAACTAGCTGAAGCTGGTATCGGAAGTGGCGAAATTGATAACCTACTGCAGACCCAATCACTCGAAGAAGAAATTGCCGAGCAACGACGTGTAGCATCGCTAAATGAGTTCCAACGGTTTGAAGAAGAACAGACTCGAAAATTGATTGCAATTACAGACCAATTCATACAGGAGAGAGCACTACTAGAAGCCAAAATTGAGCAACAGACTGCTTTAGAAGCCGAGCTGACTACATTCTTACTTGACCAGAATGCGGTACGCTCTACAGCAGTTGACGAGTTTGCAAACAAAGCTATTGCCAAGTACGGCGAAATAGCTAGTTCACTGCGTTCAGCTATCTCATTACAGTCACAACTCAATTCCCTGCGTTCTGGTGGAGGTCGAGAGCAATTCCACGATGGTGGCTATGTAGGAGCGAAAGGTGGCGAAGTTCACGCTGGCGAATACGTGATACCTGCAAATATGGTTCGACGATTCGGTTCTCAAGTGAGCCAGCTTGAAAGTGAGCGAAGAGGGGGCACTACGAATAATCGAAACGTAAATGCACCAATCAATATCAATGCCACTATGAATGACGAAATGGACTTCAGAGCAATTAGTAGTGAACTAGCTTGGGAGCTAGAATCAAAGTAGAGTAAACTGTAATTATGATAGGCACAAAATTCACACTCACGAATAAGGATGGCGAGAGCATCATCATCAATGACCACGTAACTAATCCTAGCCAGATTATTGCGTTACAGTCGTACCCGAATATGGAGGTCAACATCAAAAACCGTGACATAGACAAAGAGGGTCAACACGGTATGTATGAATTTACTTCTTACTACGGCAGTCGGCTAGTCAATTTTCAGGGGGTGATTATTGGCGACACTATCGCAGATGTAGAAGCCGTCCGTCAGAAACTAATCAAAGTGCTACAGCTACCAGTTCAGCCCACCAGTACACGTGATGGAGTAGTCACAGTAAAGTGGACTGATAATGCTTCAGAGAGCTGGCAAGTAGAAGCTAGGCTGGCACGTGATGTCAGTTTCTCACGTCCGATGCGACGACCTTTACAGCTCGACTTTAATCTATCAATGAAGTCTGTAGATCCGTTCATTGTTGGGCAGACAGCTAACAATCTTTTTGGAATCAGGGGCTATGTTCAGTCAGGTGCTCAGATTCCTATCGGTTTGCCCGCAACCATCGGTACGATTCAGCAAGGTATTATGAATCCAGTGAATAACGGAGCAGTGTACGCTCACACGACACTACGGCTTTATGGTGAATCACAGCAAGCAATCACCAGTCCAAGAGTGGTGAGTTTGACTACAGGTGACATATGCGAGATTGATACCACGCTAGCTGATGAAACTGAGTACGTTGAAATCGACAGTAAGACAGGGTCGATAACAAATCAGGACGGTACTGACTTGAGTGGATTCCTTACAGCCGAGAGTACATTCATTCTGTTAGCGACTGGAGCGAATCAGTTGATGTATTTATCAGATGAAGACCCCACTAGCACGTTGCTTGCACCAACAGCTCAGTGGACACTTTCAAGTCGTAACACTAGAATCTAGCTATGCAATTTATAAAAATTTATGACAAAGATTATAATGAACTCACTACGTTATCGAGTGAGGACTTTACTAGTTTGAGTCACACCAACGGCTTCGGTGAAATAGGTAGTGCCGATTTTACTGTAATGCTTGCTAGCGATAAGGTAAACACCACATCGATGCGGAAGTTTAATCGAATCGAAATCATCAGCGACAAAGAAGTGAAGTGGTCGGGCATTATTCTCGACCTCAAGATACAACTCGACACAGCTCAAATCAGATGTCGAGAGCTTGAGTTTATTCTCAAAAGACGAATCCTTGGTGCATCTTATGTAGCCAACGATTCTATTGCGGATATTGCAGAGGATATTTTGACCACTATCAATGCAGTTGAAAATACAGGAATCACGCTGGGTGATGTAAGTGGAGCGACTGGCACAATCAATACAACTTTTAAGTATGCGAATGCTTACGAAGTTCTAGCTCAAATCACCAAAGCGAGTGGATATCAGTTTAGGGTAAACGAAGCGAGACAGTTAGTGATTGCATCAGTTTTAGGAACTGACTTGAGTGAGTCAGTCGTAATGAAATACAATCAGAATCAAATCTCAGCATCAAACATTCTGCAGTTTAGAGTAGACGATAACGGTGATAACATTGTGACCAAATCACTCGGCAAATCAGCGTCACTTACTTCGGCAAAAGAAAATGCAACACTCAAGAGTAAGTTCGGAGTTCTCGAAAAATTCCGAGACTTTAGAGTAGCGAACAGCCAACAGGTTCTCGATGATTTTACTGATGCTGAAATCCTAGGTGAGCAATACTCACCACAAATCGACTTAAATCCGTCAGCACCAGATAATTTCACAGTAGGTGATACAGTGAAAGTAGTGCTCAAAAACGCACTTGTTGACATAAATGACAATTTTCAAGTGCTAGAAAAGACGGTACAATACATAGGAACGCAAAAGCGAATCAAGGTTCGGATAAATGAGTTACCGTATGACCTTGCCAAACGTCTAGCTGACCGAGACTCTAGGTTGGATTTATTAGAAAAAGAAACATAAAATTATGGCTACAAAAGTATATTTCATAAACAGTGCCACGGCACAATACACAGACGAAGAGTTCGCTTGGTTTCAAACGTTAATGTTTAATCAGGGTGTGATAGGCGACCCCGATTCAGGTGACTTAGGATTCGTGACAACTCAAAATGCAGTGCCAGATATGAGTGTCTTGGTTCAAGCAGGTAAAGCTCTAGTTGGACTCACAACCTCAGGTCGAGTTCTGAAAGTAGTAGCTGAAAACACCTCAGAAGAACAGCTATCAGTCCCAGCCAACAACACAGGCGATGAAAGAGTAGACGCAATCATAATGCGAGTTGACAAAGATACAGCACCAAATGAACAAAAAAACAACGTAGCAACTATTGAGTTAGTTACAGGTACAAGCGACACCGCTTTAACAGATTCAGAAATTGACACAGCCGTAGGTAACGATGGTTGGGTTCGAATGTACAACCTAGCAGTGCCAAACCTAGCTAGTTCAATTATCGACTCATACCTAACTGATACTCGCTCGATTGTAAATTTCTCAGACGGCTTTGCATTTGGTAAATTGTTTATCAATGAAAGTGTTGGTGATGCTGATGCAGGGAAAGTTCCACAAGCTGATGCAGATGGAATGCTCGATAAATCATTTTTTCACCAAGCAGGTGACGGAAGCAATGGAGCATTGAACGTCGGTGACGGTGTTACGACGATACTCAATACAAATCAAATCTATAATTACACTACGATTGACGTTCACGAAAATGGTGAAATCAAGTTCAACGGAAGTGGCTGGGTATGTCTTCGAGCAACAGGCAATGTCACAATCAACGGTACAGTTACGCTAAGAAATCTCGTCATAAAAGACAGAGCTGACTTAATTCTATCTGGTAATGTCCTAGCTTGTGGAACGCCAAACGTAGAACTCGGTTTCGGTGGTAGTTACTTAAATAAAGGAGGTGACGATGGTACAACAGACCCAAGCATCGGTTCTGGTGGAGCAGCAGGTGCAGTTGGAGCAAACGGAAACGGCACTACAATCGGTGGTGGAGGTGGTGGTAGCTCAACAGGAGAAGCACCAAACGCAGGAGCAACAGCTACCAATAAAAACGGAGGAGCTGGTGGAGGCAACTATGCAGACAATCAGCAAGGTGGTGGTGGTGGTGCAGGTGTAGACGATGGAAATGGTGGAGCAGGAGGTATAGCTGGTACAGGTTCAGCAGGTTATAGTTCTCGTGGTGGTGATGGTGGTGACTCTGGTAAAAACGGAGGTAACGGTGGTGTCGGAGGTAACGGAAGATTCGGAGGTAAGGGTGGAAATGGTTATGTAAACGGAGGTAACGGTGGAGCATCTGATTCAAGTGACACCAGTGGATTCGCTGGAGCAGGAGGTAAGGGTGGAGTCAGAGGTGGTAACGGAGGTTTCGGTGACGGAGACAACCAAAACGGAACAGGTGGACGTGGTGGAGATGGTCTTGGGGGTTCAGCCGCTTTCTACTTATTCTGTGGAGGAAATCTAGTTATTTCAGAAACAGCTCAAATCAACAGCTTCGGAGGTGACGGTGGTAATGGTGGAAACTGTGCGAGTTCAGGGCAAGGTGGTGACGGTGGTGATGGTGGTGATGGTGGTGATGTCTACTTAATCTATCGAGGTACAGTCGCAGTTGATGGTGAAATCAACAACCGTGGAGGTAAAGGTGGAAATGCTGGATTTTATGAAAACACAGGAATCAGGTCAAGACTTGGCTCAAACGGTTCAGCAGGAACAAACGGTAAGACAATAATCGCTAACGCTTAGTCACTATGCAACACGAAACTCAAGAACAAACTTATGACCAAACTCATAATGCAGTAGAAGATTTATTGTTCAAAAAAGACGATAGTGGAGTAAGCAGATTCGAGCGAGAAGTTAAATCAGCTTTTTTCTCGGGCATTGGCAAATGGGTTATGTCTGGAGGTGTAGCAGTCATTGTTTTACTAGCTGGCATATACTACCAAGTACAAAACAACTCTAACCTAATCGACGAGGGTGGACGCTACACGCAAGAAGAAGCTGACCGTGATAATGAGAACGTTCAACGTCAAATTGACGGTATTAGTGATGACCTTGGTGAAATCAAAGACGATATACAATACATTCGAGAAGCAGTTACTAGATAAAATAAAACCCATGAACCCACTCTATGTAAAATGTTTTGTAGATAAGAATGTGGATCGGTCTGACCGTGAACTACGTGAATTTGTCGATGAAATGGAGCGACTGTACCCACTGAAGTTAGATATTGAAGAATTTGATGCCAGTGAACTTGAATATAGAGCAGCTAGAGGTCGGCTTTATGTAAACGATGAATCAATCTTCAAGCACACGCTACCAGTATTCAAAAAGCAGTCACGTCAAATCGATGCAGTGAAATTCTTTATTTCAAATCGAAACTGGAAAAATGGTGAAGTTAGATTGCGAGGTTACAAACTAGGACGTATCTTCAATTCCTACTATGTGACAGTTACTCGAATGCGAAAAGGCTGGAAAGATACCGCAGAGCACGAATTATTGCACTTAGTTGATGAATACACCCTAGCCAACTACGGTGTTCGTCTCGAGGACGTAATGAAAGTAAAAGACTTCGATTCTGATGTAGTCCATTCTCAAAAGTACTGGAAAGATGAAAACTACAAATATGATGAAGCGTGGGTCAAAATTGCACCTTATATCAGCAATGCAGTTGAAAAAAGACGTAACAGCTACTATCTAGCCGTACTCAATTCAATCAAAGTCATTCTTATGGATATGTTGAAACAGTACGAAAGTCACAGCATTCCCGACATCGAAATCAAGAAAATGCACGTAAAAAAAAAGTATAGTCGAGTAAATCCAATGGCAGTGATTGGTCATATTGACCTCGGTAGAGAAGCAGGAACTATCCAAACGATTGTAGACAGTGCTAAGACAGCATCATATAATTGGTATATCCCACGTCAAGGTAATTACGTTATCGAATTTGTACCGCTAGGAAACGCAGCTTGGCACGCAGGGCGAATATCAAACCCCACTGCTAAAGCAACCGAGCTACTTGGTGGGCTAGATAACTTGATACAATCAGGTGAGCCTAATAACCTCTCGTACGGCATCTGTTACGAGGGACTGACAGTGAATACATCGCCAACAAAAAAGCAAATTGACTTGGCGATTGAGTTAGTAAAATATCTCAAAATCGACAAACTCGAATGGATAGAGCACTGGCAAGTCACAGACTTCAAGCCACGAATTGTCTCCGAGTTTGTGAATAAAGTGAACTCGTTACTCAAATTAAACTAAATTTATGTTAGAAATTTTACTTCTCGCAGTACCAGTAATTGTTTCAACTATTGTTGAACTTCAAAAGAAATTACTGAGTATCAAATATTCAGCAAGCAAGGGAACTATCTTGCGAACTACAGCGATGATTCTGTCATTTTCTGGGTCACTGATTATTTCATTCCTTGATGGTGATGGATTGTCTCCACTCGCTATTCAGGAAATCGTAGTAGCACTCGTATCATACGGAGCTACTCAAATTCCATACCACTTTGGTAAAAAGAAGAAAGTATAGTATAATAACTGAGTGGTGATTCATCCCCACCACAATTTTTTTACGCTCTACGTTGTACGATGAAGCCCTCTGTTATTTAGGTTCAGGGGGTTTTATTGTTGCTCCCCTACCCCAAGTACATATCACAGTAAATGCAGTTGAGAGGTAGTAAAGAGACTCGCTCGATAGGCTAGGGGAGGTTGTACCGATAGGCGAGATACCCTTATTTTTCAATGTATAAAGCGGGGGAGGTCGTTATGTCAACACTCTTATTGATTTACACCATTGACACCATACGACACAGTGATACTATTTAGATATCCCAAAACAGGGAGCTAATAACTAACCGAGATTATATGTTTTATATTCTAAAAGATGGAAGAATCCAAGAGCAGACACCAACCCAAAACCACGCACTAGTACGATTGCAAAAACTTCAACCGATGAGCTTCGACTGGGCGACCAAATATGAGGGCTGGGAGATTATCGACCTTGACGAGCTGACTGTACGACGAACTCACTGGCTCGATATTACTGGCACAAACGAAAATGATGTACTCGAAGATGAGCAAGGCGAATATGTTATCGACGTTCAAGAAAATTATGCTCACCCCGATGATGAGGGAGCAAGCACCAGCGAAGTGATTGTCCACCTTGAGTATTTCAAAATTGAAAACTAATTATGGAGTCAACTGAAATCGCACTATTCAAAATGAATGTTCTCGATTATTTCATTTTTAGTGCAGACCCAAGCCGAGAGCGACTTGATGAAATCGAAAGTCGAGCTAAAGAACTAAAAATCGTAGACTGGATTCAAATTGAGTTTCCTGACTACTTCGCCTAAATAAAAAATTATGGGAGTTACAATAAATCACCGACTGGGAGCAAAACGAAACTGTGTAAAAGCAATGCTAGATTCCACTGAAAAACTAGCCGAGCAAATAAAAGAAGTTGGAGAAAAAATTGATGTGAAAATAGTAGTCAGACGGCTAGCAGAAGAAACTCTGTTTATCGACATCGGTAATTGCGAGACTCTAGCGTTTGACTTCAAAACTGTGAGTATGCTGAATGCAGATTATCAAAAAGATGGTTGGTCGTATGAATGGGCGACACTTACTGATGATGGCAAAAAAGAATTAGATGCAGGGTACGAAATAAAAAAGTTCCCGCAAAATGAAATTGTCTACAGCTCAGACTTCTGTAAGACTCAATTCTCTAAAACTAGAATTGAGCACAAATTCGTAGCCGACCTGATAAAGTCCGTAGCAATACGTTGTAGATCTGCTGAAGTGAATGATGAGGGCGACTACTACTACACGAATGACCTGAAAGATGCTGAAGATGCAATCAGTGAGAACGGCAAAGTGATTGACTCGATGATGGAACGTTTACAAGATTTAGGGTACAAAACACCCTAGTTAATGGTAAAATTACTTATGAGTTTTATTGAAACCAAAACAGTAATAATGACTCTAGTTCAAATTGTAACAGTAGCATTCATACTCACGATGGTAGTCCAACTATTTAATAGCACCACCGAAAGAGTACAAACCGTAGAATGCTTAAAACTGAAGCAATTTAGCGAACAGTTCGATAGATTCTGGCTCACACAGTGGCAAAAAGATATGTGCGACCACCAAGGAATCGACATAAATGCCCCGATAGGCAATCATTATGAAAAATAAACAAATTCTAGTAGCCATAATTGGCTTCCTAGGGCTGATGGTACTCTTTTCGATACCATCAACCACTTACTACGAAAAACCGCCTGAGAATCCACCACAGGCTGAAATACTGGCAACTTCGACTACATTCAAGGAAGTAAAAATAGAGATAGTTAAGAAAGCACCTGAAATTACCCTATTACCAGCACTTAAGCCAATTTGTACGTGTGAAAGCGGGCAGGGCACTGGTAAACCCCAGCACTACGATGTCCACACTGGCGAAGTATTGCGAGGGCAAATAAATCCTGACGATATTGGTATGTGTCAAATCAATCTCTTCTACCACGAAGCTGAAGCGAAAAGAATGAATATAGATATATTTTCAAAAGCTGGAAATATAGAATATGCAAACCAGTTGTATGAAGCTCAAGGCTCTCAGCCGTGGGCTTGGTCACAGCATTGTTGGGCAGGTAAATAATTTCGATGTCCACACCCTGTGCGACATTGACCTCATTGACATCGTTAGATACAATGAGGGTATATTGAGAAAGCGGGTCGAACTCGATGTAAAAACCTATTAAGAATATAAGACTATAATGGCAAAAAGAATGATACACGACAAAATATGGGCAAGTGAGCAATTCGGCTATTTGTCGCAACAAGCTCGATTGCTTTATATCGGCATAATTACGCTTGCTGATGATGATGGCAGACTCAAAGGAAGTCCGCACTATCTGCGTGGACAAATATTTCCCTACGATGAAGACGTTTCAGCATCAACTGTCGAAATATGGCGAGACGAAATTGTAGCTCAAAAACTAATCACCAAGTACGAAGTTGAGGGCAGTACGTTCCTACAACACCCCAAATGGAGCGAATATCAGACACTCCGAGCAGACCGCAAAAAAGTGTCGAATATACCAAGTAGCGACCGAGTGACAACCAACCGTCAACCAGATGTCGGACACGTGACAGCAGAAGGTAAGGTAAGAGAAGGTAAGTTAAGTAAAGATAAGTTAAGTAAGATACGGAGCAAAGCTCCTGACGAACGCACACCCAAAGAGCACACCATTTTATTTTTTGACTCTGTTGAATTATTACTAACTGGAAACCAAGCACCTGAACTAGCTGAATTTTTACAGCAACTATCCACTTCCAATAACGTTCCGAAAGAGCGACTGTGGGCTGAAATCAAAAAATTCTATAATTACTGGACTGAGCTGAACGGCACTGGCACAAAAACCAAGTGGCAAATGCAAAAGACTTTTATGGTCAATCGCAGACTAGCTACGTGGTTCGGACGTGTTGGATTCAAAGGATTCAGCGTCAGTGATAAAAAAGGCAAGGGAATAATCGAATAGCTATGTTAAAAATTGAAAAAAGACCATACGAATGCAAGGAATGCGGGCATCAAGTAGAACTCGAAACGAATCACATAGGCGAATGCTACCCAGACTGTAAAGGGGACTGCTACCAGATTCTCGAAATCAATCACGGTATGCGTGTGCCAAAACAAACTACTCACATTTATGTCGGAAAAAATTAAACGTCCAAATATCCCACGATGTTATCTCGTCGAACTCAGTAGCCGTAGATCTGTTCAAATTGACGAAAGCGAGATTGCCAAAGTAAAGGAATCGCTATCAAGCGGGCAATTTGTGAAAGTAAAACAGGGAATCATCAATCCATCGTTTGTCGTTGATATCACACTCGACACCAAGCGAATGAGCGACTTCAGAACCGAACTAGACCGCATCGAGCAGCATAATAAATTTAACTCGATGTATAACGATAGTAACTACCAGCGACAATATCCTGAATTCCGCCAACTGAAAGACGTATTTGCCGATGTGAATATGCGACTCGAAAAACAGAGAAAACCAGAACTGCCAGACAATCTAACGTAATTGACCTGATTGACACCATTATCAAATTGTAATAGAATAAGAGGGTATGATGAACAAAATTAAACGACAGCTAAAATTGCTCAAGCTAGACGAACTTTATAACACTGACCAAATTGTAAAGATGGGGCTGATACTCGATGTGAACTTGAAACCATCACGCTTCCGAGTGTATCGACTTATCAAAAATGGTGAAATCCCAGCCGTTAATTTAGGCAAGGGTAAGAATCCAAAATACTTCGTGACTGGCAAAGACCTGAAGAAATACGTAGAGACTGTGATGGGAATCAAAGTGTAATAATTATTCGAGACTATAAGAAAAACCTATGCCGAAAAAAACAACAAAAGCAGTAGTGAAGAAAGTAGTAAAAAAGAAAGCACCGAAGAAAAACAAAGTAGCCGTGTTGCCGAATCCTGACCGCAAGCTAGCGTGGGGAGGTTCAATGCCAAAACCGCAAAGCCAAGGCGATGCCGAAATCCAAGTATTTGTGAATCAGATTGCACCGATTTACGGAGTGCCAAGTATGGGAGTGAATGTAATGGGCAACCAGCCGTACCTCAATAAAGATGGTCGGCTGTATTTGTTGCACGAACTCAGAAAAGGCAAGGCGAGTATTCAAGATATCAAAACCGAATACCTGAACCTGTCGATGTCAGCTACCGAGCCAAGTATCTGTAAAGTGACACTAGTGTTCAAAGATGGGCACACAGTCGAGGGTATTGGTGAAGCGAGTGCTACCAGCGTGAAACTATCTGCAGTGAAAGCTACGCTGAATATGATGGCGGAGACTAGAGCGACCAACCGAGCGATATGGAAAGAGATTGCGAACGATGTTTGGAATCGAGTTGCGGAGAATCTCAAGGCTTCAGACCTCAGTGAAGAAGAAAAAGCAAAAGTCTGTGAAGCTGGACGTATGAGTGCTGAAGAAGTGAACACTTCAACCGAAATGAGTCCTGAAGAAATGGAGAGCAAAGTCAGAACGTATGCTGAAAAACTAGAGACTGCCACAGCGTTGATGGGCTTCCTAGAAAATATCAATAACTCAGAACTGTACCGTGAAGAGTTCAAAGCAGAAATGAGTAAATACATCAGTGGACGAGTTGACGAAATTGAAAATCGACCTCAGTAATATGCGAGTCTATAACAAAACAGAACTGTACCCAAACACCAAGTCACTGTCTTCGTCTCAGTTGATTTACTATCCAAAAGACCCTTACCAATTCTATTGCGAGTGGGTGATGAAGATGGAGCGACCAAAATCACCAGCAATGTGCTTCGGTATAGCGTTCTCTGAAGCGTATGCTGACCGTTCATTCGACTATGTCACCTATTGTCTCGAGAATAAAGTAAACAAGCGACTGATTGGACTGATGGCTGAAGTTCTGCCACTGTTCCCTGCTCTACCTGAAGAAGATTGTGAGTTCGAGCTATGGATTGACCACAGGGGGTGGAAGTTCCGAGTTACGCTCGATGGATTCATTCCTGACGATGGCATCATTATCGAGAATAAAACAGGGCAAGTGTATTGGCATCAAGAGCGAGTCGATGATGATTTGCAGTTGACCATTCAGATATGGGCATACTGGCGAAAATACGGCGAGCTACCAAAACAATTGCTACTGAATTGGGTCGATACCAGTGCTCAAGCGACCAAAAAGATATGGACGTTCAAAACCAAACGCACTATCACGCAACTCAAGGCATTCGAGAAGTATTATCTCGATGTAGTGATAGATAACCTCGAAGCGAAGAATTTTAGCAATAAAGTCCCAGTGTGGGAGCAATAACATTATGGAAATATCACAATTCATCATTATCAAAGGACGCAAAGTGAACGCCTACAGTAATCGTCGAGCCTACTCTAGCCGAATGACAAAAGGCAAGCCGAGACTAGAACACGACGAAGTAGCAGTGCAAGTGAAACTCGAATTGCCAGAAGAATTATTCGACAAGCCAGCGTTAGTTGCAAAAGTCAGCGTTCCAAAAGAAGCTGTATCGCAACCAGTAATCACCGCTGATGTAGTAGACAACGTCGAAGATATCATTTTGCAGAACACAGGGTTTGAAGTGAAGTTAGAAATTTTTGGTAACGAAAATGAAGAATAATTATGGCAAAAAATAAAGTAACTCAAGCAGCACGTAGAGCACTAGCGAGCCAAGTGAAGAATGAATTTTCGATGTTGAATAATATCGTGAAGCCAAAGCCCAAGCGAATCCCTTTATGGTTCTGGCAATGGGGAGCGAGTATATTTCTCGATGTCGAACTGATTAAGGAATATATGACCAACAGAGTGAAGCCCGCTGATCTGCGGAGAAAATAATTCTGTCCACACCTGTCGATAATTTACACCATTGACACCACAATACACCGTGATAGAATAAAAGTATTAACAAATAAGAGAATATAAGAACAAATTTTATGGCAGAGAATACAAAAGTAGAATACGATTTAGCTTCACCCGAAGCCAAAGTCGGCGAAATCAATAAAGCACTCAAGACCGTTGAAAAACGCCAGACTGCTGTGATGGAAATCAAAACTGACCAAGACTACGCTGAAGCAACAGCCGTAGCCGTCGATGTAAAGAGCCACATCAAACGATTGAAAGCGTTGAAAGTAGAATATGTGAAGCCCCTTAAAGATGCTGTAAAGCAAGTTGAGGGGCTTTTTTCTGCCCCACTGAAATCGTATGAAGAAATCGAGAGCAAAATCAAACGAGCAATGTCAGATTTTGCTGCAGCTCAAGAACGTGAAGCCAGAACAAAAGAAGAAAAAGCTCGCAAAGCTCGTGAAGCACGTGAAGAAAAAGCGGGCAAGAAAATGGCAACACCACTACCAACTGTTGAACGAGCCGAACCAACTGTACGTGTTGCTGGGGGCAAGACTATAAAAAAGAAAGTGTGGAAATTCAGAATCACTGACCCTGCCAAATTGCCAGCCGAATACCTGATGGTCGATGAAAAGAAAATCGGGGGCGTAGTGCGAGCAGGAATCCGTGAAATCGAGGGCGTAGAAATTTATGAAGATATTGAAATCAGTGTAACCGCATAATTATGGAATCATTCACAAATGACAAAGGCGAAGAAGTAGTAATCGCAGAAATGGAAAATCCACGGCTTATCCACTCAATCGCCAAGTACGCAAAAACTGGATTCCACGACGATGCAGTAAAAGCGATGAAAGCAGAAGCGATTAGACGATTAGCAGACGATAGCGAATAAACGTATGTATTCAAAACTTAACCTAATGGTGCATAAAATCGCCAGTAAGAATTCAATTAAAGAGGAACTGAAAACTGTAGCGTTTGAAGGAAATCGAACACGTGCCACTGACAGTTTCAAAGTGCTCGAAATCGGTAACGATAGCGAGCGAACTGACACCACTTTACTCGGAGCAAAAACAGTAGCCAAGCTCGCATCAAATCCTGAACTGTTTAATCGTCTGATGAAGCATCTACCAACTGTAGAAGCCAAGCCAGCCGACACCGATATGGCGTTTGCCGACTTTGCGAAGAAACGAAATGCTGGTGGAAGTGCCACTGTGTCTGTGAACGCAGAATACTTAGAGCAAATACTGGGAATCCTGAAGCGTATGGATAGACACAAAAAAGTGTTACTAACTGTACCTGTAGGCGAGGGGCAACCAGTGTTTATCGAAGCCGTCGGCGATGAAGGAACGTATGGTCGAGCGTTAGTAATGACACTAAACAAGTAATATGAAATCTCAATTTTTAGCTGGAGATATCGTAAGAAATAAATTCGGTGACGAGCGAATCATATTCTTAGTGAACTACGAGCACTATTTCTATCTCGAACGCCACGCAAACGAATCAAAGTTGTTCTACAATCCAACACGCTCGACTGTAACCTACGCCGTAATGCACCAGAAATGGCACAAAGTCGGAGAGTATAAGCAGATGAATAAATTATTATCAATCGTTGCGTTAATCTCGCAGAAATATACTGAAGCTTTCAACTTTGCAGAAACGCAACTAGCAACACTCAGTAATTATGAAACTAGCAAACCAACTGAAAAAGTACCTTCGTGAGAATCACGACTGGACACCAAAAGGGCGACTGCTCAGAATAACGTGGCACAATCCTGACGGCACAACCTATATGCCTGACACCGTCGGACGCACATTGCGAAATATGGAAGCCGATAGTGTCATCGCAGTGAAGCCAGATAGAAGCAAAAGCGTCTCCTACAAGTTTTTACCGCCAGATAGGATAGAACGATACATACCGTGGAGCGAACGTCCTGACAACGCAAAATTCGTCCTATTCAAAGTATGAAAAAAATCTTAGTTCAGACCAATAAAGAAAAAAACGGCTTTTCAATCAAGTCAGAATATAATCGAAACCTACTGAATGACTGGTTCAAAAATTATTGCTGGTTCGAAATCAAGCCAAGACCTCGTAAAAGCAAGAAGCGACAAGCGTTTCTCGAAGTAGCAGTGATACCAGCGTGGGGGCAATTCAATTATGGGCTTGACCCTCGACTGCCTGAAAATCTACTAACAGCACGAAACCTGTTCAAGCAAGATTTCCACTACGTCGTAATGAAAGACCGTGACGGCAATCCTCGTAAACTGATGCAATCACTCGCTGGAGAGCACGAATCAGTGCTAGAGAAATACTGTGAATATGCAGAAGCGAATGGAGCACCAGTACCGAATGTAGATCTGTTCAAGAAATGGCGAGACGAATACTCGCAGGACTTCAGATGGTCAAACTTCTATGACTGGCTCGCATTCTTAGAACTGGACGTGGACAGTATGCCGAGCAAAGAAGTATTTAACAAAATAACCGAAACCCAAGATGAATAAAACACAAAAAGTAGCAGGTGGAATCATTATCAGCGTAATTGTCATTTTCGTACTGACAATTATGTACCAATCAATGATAGTAATACCGCAAGCAAAACTAGAAGCTGAAGCCAACGCAATCGAAGCCAAAATCAACGCAGAACGTGAAGCAAGAGTCGTGAGAGAGAATAACTACCAGCAATGCCTAGCTACAGCGTGGGAAGTGTATTCAAACCAGTGGGACAGTACGTGCGTAATTGATGGCAAAGCAAAAGACTGCTCATTGCCAGTGTACCGACACCAATCTATTGACCAAAGCTACACCGTAGCAAAAGACCGATGCCTAACGCTTTACACAGCTAACTAAAAAATTATGAATCTCAATAAAGTACAGATTGCAGGACGTTTGACCAAAGAGCCAGAATTGAAAACGATGCAAAGTGGCGATAACCTAGTGAGCTTCAGTGTAGCGAGCAATATGAAGTGGAAAGACCGTGACGGTAATCCGCAAGAAAAAGCTGAGTTTCACAATGTCACATTCTTCGGCAAAGTTGCAGATGTGATTGCCAAGTATTTTGTCAAAGGGCAAGAAATCTATGTCGAGGGTAGACTCGAAACTCGCAAGTGGGAAAAAGAGGGTCAGAATCACTACAGCACTTCGATTATTGGTCAGACGTTCGAGTTTGTAGGGTCAGCACCAAACAGTGAAAGCAAGCCCGCACCAGCACCCGCAAATAATGATGCAATGCCTGACTATCCTGAAGAAGAAATCAATCCTGAAGATATACCGTTCTAGCGTATGGAATGGAAACTACTGCTAGTAAATAGATGCCCGAAGTGTTCAATGCACTTCATAAAGTGTGCCACAGGACACGATTCAGGAATCAGTTGTGCGTGTGGGTGTTTTATCAAAACCGAAGTTTATCAAGAGTGGGTAGGAAAACGTTACTCAATAACAGCAGAAGAATATGTCGACATTCAAAATACCCAACCGAGTGCTTACGTACAAGCAAGGGCGAAAATTAGAGATTCCCGCACTGACTAGTCGCATCATTTTTGAACCAAATGAGGGCGAACTGATTGAAGTGACTCACTGGGTCACATACCCGAGCTACGACTTTATTTTCGGAGTACCAGTAAAAGATAGTCCGAAAGCTATGAAGGAAAGTGGGTTCTTCGCTTTTCGAGATTCCCGAACTGAGGGCAAAGATATTGGTATGTACCTCGATGATGCTGAAATTGTCGATGTTCTAAATGGAATGAAATCATTGTATGAAAAAATCAGGGTTAAAAAATAGATTCAGTAATGAGACTCGCCACGAGTGGCTTTACTGGTACGAATGTATGGTGTGCGGAAAAAATCAGCAGGACGTTCTGCACCACATCATCAGTCCGAGTGTAAAGCACTACGTTGCGGGCAAACACAATCAGTCAGTGCTCAATAGTTGCCCGATACACAATCAGGTGTGTCACATCGGCAATGAATCGTGGCTTGGCAAAGATGAAAATATCGCTTTCTTGCTCAAGCGGACGTATGAAGCCCTACGTTTCGACCTTGGCTATCAGTTAAAGCCGATAGATGAAGAGTTCTTCAAAATTTATTCGAAAGTCTACGGTATACTGACACCAAATGGCTAGTGAAAATGACGTAGTAAATTCATTGTGCGAGTACCTTGCAGTCAAGGGTTATTTCTTCTGGCGACAAAACAATACCCCAGTGTTCGATGTGAGACGAAAGCGATACCGAGCAATGCCAGAGTGGAGTATGAAAGGAGTACCCGATATTATCGTTGTATATAAGGGTAAATTCATAGGAGTCGAAGCAAAGCAAAAAGGAAAGTACCAATCACCAGACCAGAAAGAGTTTGAAGCGGGCTTAGTGAATCGAGGTGGCGGTGAATATATCGTTGCTCGTTCTATCGACGATTTAGTTGAATATGGATTCTAGCGGATTATGTCCACAGGAGTACCATTGATACCATTGACATCATTTACCACTATGATAATATAAAAAGTAAGGAAAGGGAGACACCTATCCTAATTACAAAAACCTAAAATTTATATTATGGAAAAACAAGAACTACGAAATCGACAAGCAGAACTAATCAGCTCACTAAGACAAGAAGCAGGAAGTAGCACTATGGATTTAATCGACGAGCTAGTAGAAGTTAGCGAATCTATCGGCGAAAAAGCGTAATATGGAAATCGACTACAAGCTGTCGAAGAATCAGCAAAAATTCGTTAAGGACGCAGAAGCTCAGAACTTCGAAGTTGACTACGATTATTCAGGGCGAGGAATGTATGGGCGATGTTGCCCATCAATCATCGTCGGAGGGTATGGAGACTTCAGCACCAAAGCAAAAATTGCATCAGACCAAATGGGTCTATCGACTGTAATTTACGCACAGAACTAAATTTATAAAATCGAGAATATAAGAAAAAACCTATGTTAGTTTATGCAATTTATCGTGCAGACGGTAGCTGTGAAATTCAGCACACCACTGCACCAATCAAACTAGAGCTACTTCAGAAATTAGTTGGCGGTAACATCGAAGCGTACCGAACTAGTGACGGAGCAGATGTCTACATCAATGAAGAGGGGCGACTAGAAGATTTGCCAAGCAATCCGTTCTACGCCGAGGATTTACGTGGGACTGTAATCGAATGCGGGGGTGTCGATACCAAAGGTGACGACAAAGGACTCAGCGAAGATTATGTTCTACGCAACAAAACAGAACTGCCAGAGTTTCTATTCAAAAAAGGCGAGAAAGTGACAATCTTTTATGTCGGAAGCTCAATGCCAATGACTGCTCAGATGGAAATCAAAATGCAAGGTTACAGTGGAGACTATGGTAGACAAGCAGGAATGCCAGTGTTCAGAAGAAAAAATAAGAGAAAAGACGCAGTGTGGAGTTGTTACAAAAACGAGCTAATGATATTCAAGGGTTGGGAGCTACCGTTCAGCTCAGATGTGAATATGAAAGGCGTACCAAGTGGTAACGGTTTCACCTCAAATAAGATGCGAATGAATGCACTGTTCAATCTAGGCGGAATGCCAAAAGAAGAGCTTGCCGAATACATCGAAACGCACCAAAGCAATCCGTTCTTTATGCAAAAAGACCGCATCAACTTTGTTGACAATGTAGCTGATACTGAAGAGCTACTATTCGTCCACGAGCCAGCCAGTTGCCAGCTTGTAGCCGATATGCAGATGAAGCAGACTGGAGATAACGTACAGCGAATCGTAGTCTAGTATGGCAAAGCGACGACGAAAATACTTTGTAGATCTGCCAGACGCAATTCAATTCCTGCGTGATGCTTATGGAATGAAAACCAGAGTCGTGAATTATTACCACCTGAAAGTGTACCAACCAGACTTCAAGGGTTCATTCAATTGGTTTCATACGCAAGGGACGCTGACTGTCGAAACTGATAACTACAATGCAAGTGTCGGAAGCACTGGAGACGTAGAAGAAATGGCTATTATGGTCAACTCCTACGTCAACGAAAAAAACAAATAAGTGATATAATAAAGGGGAGTTAATAAGAGAATATAAGTAAAAAATTAAATGAATCAACAACAATTTCCATCGTTCAAACCAGTGACAAAGAACGGTTACAAACTAGACGAAGTAGCAAGCTCATTACAAAAAGATATCCGTCGTGGAAATGAAGAAGACGCACTGTTCTGGGCACTCGAATTATTCCCAAGATATGCAGCATATGCTTGGCGACGAATCTCAGTGGTCGCAGTAGAGGATATCGAAGACCCAATGGCAATCACAATGGTTCACGCCGCTAGTGAAGCGTTCTTCAGAAATAACGATAAGAAGAAAGCAGAGGATTTTGTAAATAGAATTTTCATTACCAAAACCATCTTGTACCTATGCAGAGCCAAGAAATCACGGGAAGCTGACCACGCTCAGTTCCACATCGACAATCTTGTGAAAGCAAAAAAGATGAAGCAGATACCAGAATATGCGTTCGATTGTCACACGCAAGCTGGACGCTACAACGGCAAGACAAAAGAAATGTTTGTTATCGAGGAGCAGGAGGGGCTAGACGATTATGGGCGTGACGACTATTACCTAAAAGTAGTTGTAAAACCAAAGAAATAATATATGCAAGAGAAAAAGTCAGTAGCAATCATAGGCAATGGGTATGTCGGTCAAGCAATGCACAATGTGTTCAAAGACCACTTCGATACCCTAGTGATTGACAAAGAATACTACGTCACTATAGACGGCGAGCGAATCGACTTTATTGACGATGCTCATAGAGTCCGAATCAAAGACTCTATAAACGAAAATGTCTCACTAGCTGTGATATGCGTTCCGACTCCTATGAATGACGATGGTTCTGCTGACTTGAGTATCTTGCACCACACAATCAACTGGCTCGACACTGAGCTAATTCTAATCAAAAGCACTGTACCGCCGAACACTACCAAAACACTGATTGAAGATTATGGCGAAAACATTGCGTTCTCACCTGAATACATAGGCGAGGGCAACTACTCAGTGCCATACTGGAAAGGCTACCCTGACCCCAAAAACGCCAAGTTACACGATTTCGTGACCATTGGTGGAACTCCACATACCAGAGTCCAAATTGTAGAGTTCTTCAAAACAGTTATGGGAGCTGAACCGCATTACTACCTGACTGACCCAACCACAGCCGAACTAGTAAAGTATATGGAGAATGCGTACCTAGCGACGAAAGTAACGTTCTGTAACGAATTCTATGACATTGCCGAAGCGTTTGGAGTGAACTATGATGAATTGCGAGAGATGTGGTTAGCAGATGGACGTATAGGACGTTCGCACACTGCAGTCTTTACAGGAAATCGAGGGTACGGTGGCAAGTGCTTACCAAAAGACACCAACGCAATTGTGAAGAAAGCAGAAGAAGTCGGAGCTTCTGTTGATATGTTGAAAGCAGTTATTAAGGTAAATTCAAAATATGGCAACAAGTAAGAAAAAAAAGTAGAGCAGGAAGTATCACCGCTTAAAATCGAATACGTTGAAATTGGCAAAATCAAGTTTGCTGGTTACAACCCAAAGAAGTTCAACTCGAAACAGTTTGGACGGCTGGGACAGTCAATCAAGACAGTTGGTTGGCTGACTCCTTGTATCGTTAATAAAAGGACTGGCAACACTGCAGTCGACGGTAATCAGAAACTAAAGTTCGAGTTTCAGAAAGGCGACCCCACTGTGAAAGTCCCAGTTATTTTTATCGACGTTCCACTGAAAGAAGAAAAGCGAATCAGCGTACTACTCAATAACACGTCCACTCCAGTCGATGCGGAAATGATGTTCAAGTTGTTGAATGAATTTGAAAATGACGAGCTGATGGATAAGTTCAAGGCTGACTACGAAAAACTACAGGAGCAAGCCGACGCTACTGGCTACAATCCTGACTACGAAATTGTGCAGGAAGTCGATGAGAAATATAACTACGTGATTGCCTTGTTCGATAAGGGAGTCGATTATTTCAATATCGAGACGTTCTTCAATTTGTCGAAAGTATACGACCCGACGAAAGACAAAATGCTAGGTAAGGGGCGAGCTATTGATGGTGAGAAAATCCTGAAGCTAATCAATCTAGCGAATAAGTCTGGTTATAAAAATATCGACGAAATCGAATAGTATGAAATCCACGAAACTAAAAATCCTCATTGGTATTCCGACATACAAGCGAGCTGGCGATGTGCCTACGCTCAACTTATTCGAAGATGCCATTCTATTCGTTGATACCGCAGAACTCGACGAGTACCGAGAAAAACACCCCACTGCAAAGATTGTTGAATACACAGGTAAAGCGGGACTGACACCAAAGCTGAACTTTATGCTCAGATACGCTCGTGAGAATGGGTATGACACTATGTTCAAAATGGACGACGACTTCGATGCGATGGCGAGGTTCTGCAATGGACTGACTGAACGCTCGTATGACAAAGCAGAAATCTATGAAGTGATAGAGCGAACTGCTATCGTCTCGAGAGATTTAGGAACGCCACTATTCACGTTCCAGTCGATTCCTGATATCCGACGCTACAAACGAAATGACCCCTTCTCGCTGTTCACCACACTCAAGATAGGGTGCTACGGTCTACACCTCGATAATGAATTGATGTTCGACGAGCGAATGGTAATCAAGCAAGATGTCGATATGTGCCTACAAGTGCTGATGACGTACCGATTCCTATTCGTAGAGAACCGATACACGTTCTACTACCGTCCAACGATGGGCAACAAAGGCGGTTGTGCTTCATACAGGACTCAAACCCTCGAAAATGAAATTATGGAGCTTATCAAGCAGAAATGGGGGGCGAGTTCATTTACCAATACACTATCGAAGCGAGTCAGTCTGTACACGCTGAACATAGCTAATCCGTTCAAATAATATGGCTCAAGAATTTGCCGATGTAATACCATACGATGCTTGGTCTAACAGTCAGCTTTCAATTGCTCGACACTATGGCGGTTGCCAACTCAATGGCAAGCAATATATTCTCGACTTTGATAACTGCGAAATGAAAGTAGTAGACGGTGTAGAAAAATACTTCCCCGACCTGATATCGCCTGAAGAAGAAAAGCGACGTAAAAAAAAGAAATAGTATGGGCTTACTAGATGATGACCCAAAGCCACGCTGGACACCGCCAGAATCAAAACGATTCGTAAAGCAGACTGCACTATCGCAGGAAAGCAGAGATAACGAATTGAATAACTTTGAAAGAGAAGTGGAGAGTGAAAATTACAAGCAACCCGATAGCTAAAAACTATGAATCTAATCGCACTACAATTCTGGCATTTTCTCACTGGACACCCTAAAGAAGATTGCCAATATAGAAGTCACTACTGGGGAGTATGCAAATGCGGTATGACTGTCGATATAAACGAATTCCGATAAAACCCCAATTGCCAATGATGTCAACGTAACGGTATAATGAAACTATGGAGAACAAAATACAAGAGCTAATCCTTACCGTAGTGAAGTCAATCGTCAAACACCCTGATGATGTTGTTCTCAACTGCCAACACACTGACAATGAAAAAGGCGAATTTTATCAAATCAATATCAAAGTCAACACAGAGGACATACCAGTGTGCATAGGAAGCGGTGGAGCTACTGCAGAAGCAATCAGACGCATAGCTATACTCCACGCTAAGAGACTCGAATACATCAAGCCACTGTTTGTGAGAATAGATGCCCCACGTATGGTGAAGAATCATTTTCAATTTACTGAGTAGTAGAACTTAATAGCCTAAAGCTCGAAGTGCGAAAGCTAACGGAGCGAATGCAAGGACATATGTCAAAAGCGAAAAAATCAACTTGTCCATTCTGTAAAAAAGACTTTGTGGACATCAAAGGACACCTGTTAAAGAATCACCTGAGTAGTGATGATATTTTTGATTCTAATGACAAACCTGATGTGTTGAAATTTCGCTATATAGATGCAAAGAACGTCCATAATCAACTCGCTTTATATAAAACTATCCAATGGTTCGTATTACCGTCACAGCTCAGAAATCCAAAGACTCAAAAAGCACTCAGTGAAGAACTCGGAGTGACTGAAAATACAATGACTAACTACAAGCAAATGCCGATGTTTTGGGAGGAAGTTATGTTCCAGCAGAAGCATCACTTTATGGGCGACCTGTCAGATATCGTGTATGGACTCACAGCCAGTGCTAAGACTGGGAATGCCAAGAGTGCCAAGCTACTGTTTCAATTCATTCTCGAATGGAGTGAGAAGATTCGTACTGAAGATGAAACGCCTACTCGTGAACTCACAGAAGAACAGAAAGCAGAACTCAATGCAGTAGTTGGACGATTCAAAGGGCGACCAGTAGCGGAGCAGATAGCCAACCCAAACTAATATGATATCGCTGGAGCAGATAGAGGATATCGCATACTTAAAACAGTTCCACTCACAATCATTGCTGGGGTTCTCAGTCACGTCACTACCCCACTACTTTAATGCCGACCCCGCACCATTCCACTATGACCTTGCTGAAATCCTACAGACTAGAGAAATTGAAATGGTGGAAATCATCGGCTTCCGTGGATCTGCTAAAACAACGTTCGGCTCACTAGCAACTCCACTATGGAGTGCACTCACTGGGCAGTTCAGATTCATCGTATTGATAAATGACACATCGGCACAGGTAGAACTCAACTTGGCGAACATCAAGTACGAGCTAGAGAATAATAAATACCTGAAGCGAGTGTACCCAAACGTAAAAGCAGAACAGACGTGGAGTAAAAACAACTTACTACTATCCAACGGAGTTCGTATAATTGGACGCTCTAGGGGGCAGAAAATACGTGGTATACGTCACCTTCAATACCGACCTGACTTGGTGATTGTCGATGACCCTGAAGATTTAGGCTGGGTTCAGACAAAAGAGAATCGTGATAAGACAGAGCGATGGTTCAACGCCGAAGTAATACCCGCAGTGCAAGAGGATAATTCAAAGCTGATTGTTATCGGTAACTTTTTGCATTCTGATGCACTAATGGCTCGACTCAAAAAGAATGATTTATTTCACACTATTGAATTGCCACTAGTGAATGCCGAGGGTGTTTGTTTATGGCCAGGGAAATATCCGACTCAAGCAAAGCTGGATAGACAGAGACAGAAAGTAGGCGAAGTGGCGTGGATGAGAGAGTATATGCTCAAAGTAGTTCCTGAAGATGCACAGGTAGTGAAGCCAGAAGATATCAGACGCTACGATGCGACGTTAATCACTTCAGACATTCCATCGCTACGAATCCAACCTACACGTGGAGGGGTGGCAATCGACCTCGCTATCTCGAAATCTACCAGTGCCGACTACACAGCTATGGTCGGGGGAGTAATGGCTAAAGATAATGATAGAGACGTGCTGTATATCAACCCTAGCGTGGTGAATAAAAAGATGGATTTACGTGAGACAGTACAGACTGGTCAACACTACTTCACTACCCTACCTACTGGGTCGAAAGCATACGTCGAGAACGTGGCATACCAGAGAGCAGCCGTCGATGAGTTTGAGCGAGCCAATATGCCAGTGGTGAGAATGGCACCGATTGCTGATAAGAGAGCGAGACTAGAAACTGCAGCAATCTATGTCAAGAATGGTTCAGTACGATTCCCAGACAAAGGTTGCGAGGATTTAATCATTCAGCTACTAGGGTTCGGAGTAGAAGCCCACGACGATATGGTAGATGCACTGGTATATCTCATTCTAGGAATGTTTGGCGAGAAGCGGGGAGCAAAAGCTAGCGTAGGTCGCCCGACTGGGTTATAATCAGAGTAGTTACACCGCAACCTATAGGAGGAGTTCTATGAACGATGAGCAACCGAACTTACCACTGGACGAAAGGTTCAGGCAAGCAGAGCAATATGCACTGGACTTGGAAGTACCGAAACCACAATCGCCAACGGAGGACTATCCGAAACCGTGTGGCAACCTAGGGTACTGCTATTGCCCGAAGTGCAATCCAAAGTAAGGAGGTGATTCTATCTCACCTGTAATGGGTGCAAAACTACAAATCAGCTATGTCCACATTTTGTACACGGCTGATTTTTTCTTTGAAAATGGTATAATAATGGGGTAAATGCTATGGCTAAAAAAACACTCACAACTACCACTGACACACTGACTGCAATGGTCGAATACTTTGTAGTAACCAAATACGTTCCGCAACTCCAAGCGGAAATGATGCGTTATCTTCAAGAGTATTCGCAGAAAGCCCACACACTCGACGGAGTTTCTGATATTGTTGGGTTTACAGTTGGCGGAGATTTAGGAACGTTCAAAGTAGGCGAACCTACAGCTCAGTTGATTGAAAATTTAGATAAAGCATTCAAGAATGAATTGCCCAAAGCAGAAGCAGACCTAATGCTAGCGACGATACGCCAGAGATTATCAAGTAACACAAAGTAACTATGGAAATGAAAAAAACAGCGAGTGGCATTTTGATACCAAAAAAGAAAGGAGTAGACTGTAGTTATTGCTTCAGAAAGATACATAAAGAGCAAGAGCCAGATGGTCGACTTCGATTAGTAGAGGGGCGACCAATGTGCCCTACGTGCCGAGCAGTCAAGATGAGCAAATTTACCAGCAAGATTCTAGGTGACAAATCCAACCACTTAAAAGACAAAGCTCAAGTTACTAAGAAACTCGAAGCCAATGAAAAATCACGAGTAGATATTATTTCTTCACTATCAATCGAGAAATCTAATACTGCTAATAAAAACAAACGGCGAGGGTTATAATATAAACACGTATGGCAGACATCAAAGGAAAGTTCCCAAGTCAGGTAGAGAAAGAGCGAATCAAAACGCTCAAGAAGTACACGCTACTCTATGACAATGAACAGCAATCAGTGTTCGACTTGCACGAGATTATTAAATCTCAATACAAGAACGTAGCTGATATTGTATACATTGCTCACGCAGTACCATCTAAAGTCTCAGACTTTTATGGTGACTTTGTTCAAGGTGACGATTCACAGCTCACGATTCAGATGAGCAAAGACAGCGATGCAACCGATGATGAAACCCTAGCTGACATTGTTAAGGGTAATGACCTTGTTGCCAAGATTTATGACTACGCAGTGAATCAATCGCAGTATGGCTTCGAGATTCTACTCGGGTCAGTTGAAGATGGTAAGTTCAAGATTCACACCATAGGCAAAGACCAATACTTCCCGCAACGAGACGGCTCAGTTATCTTTGCCACCTTTATGAAAGACCCTGCTGACACGAATCCAGTTCAGAGTGCCAAGCGACTACTGCTATACACTCAGCACTACGCTATAGAGGGCACTGGAGTCAAGATTGAACGTAAGGGCTGGAAAGTAGATACCAATGGTGTTGCTGATGAAGAAATCACCCTAGCTGAAGTTGGAGTTGATCTGCCAAGTGAAGAAACTATCGAGAATCTCGAACGTCTACCGATTGTGCAAATTGATAACGGACGTAAGACACGTTGGGGCTTCGGTAAATCCGACTACAATGACATTATGCCGAACCTGCAAGAACTGAATGAACGTACAACTCACGTCTCGACTCAGTTGCTCAAGAATATGGACGCAATCCTAGAGATTCCCGCTATTGATGGTTCAAAAGATAATGATGGTAGTTTCAAGAAAATCGACACTATCGAACTGACTGACAAAGATACTCCACGTTCGAAATACGTAGCACTCGATAACCCGCTAATCAATGAAACGTTTACGCACCTAGACCGCCAAGTTCACTTTATATCTTGGGTGACTGGAGTACCTGTTTGGGAGCTGATGGCTTCAGGGCAACCAGAGCGAGTAGAGGGTATGAGAATCAAAATGTTCAACGCTATTCGTAAGACTGACACCAAGCGGGGCAAGATTCGTCGAGGGCTTCAAGAAATTATCGAAGTTGGATATAAAATGCTAGGCAAAGAGTTCACTGGCGAAATCATTATCGACTTCAGTGACGTCCTACCTACAGACCCGATGCAGGAAGCGAGTGTAGAAGAGACGAAAGTCAATGCAGGACTGACATCACGAAAGTCAGCGATGAAGCGACTCGAATCTTATACAGATGATGAAGCCGACAATGAGCTTGAAGAAATACGAAAGGAATCAATCGAGAGTGGTGCAGTTGACCCGAATAATGCACCCACTATTTAGTCAATAAAATAATTGTTATGAAAATTCCAAAGACAGTAGAAGTAGGCAATCGAACAGTCAAAGTAAAGATGGTGGACTTCGATTCAGATTCATACGTGTGGGACAATAATGATTTTCTTATACAAGTGAATAAGAAAGCGACCCCAGAACTACAGCAGGAGCGATTCTGGCACGACCTGTTATCAGTCACATTCGATTATGTGAACCTGCTAGAAGAGATTGAAAAAGAAGTAGGCGAAGCCGATGTACCAGACTTCAGTCGAGCAAACTTCGGTGAAGTATTCGCAAAAGTAATCGCAGATAACAAACTTTAGTATGGAATTCCCGCAAGGCTCACACATTCACAAAGTTCAAGAAATCAGTGACAACGCATCACTCCTAGAAGAGCACCTGAAGAAAGTTGACTGGCGATATATGTTCCGAGCATTCCTATGTCTCTGGTTCACATTCCTATTCGCTATATTCACACTGATACTGACCATTCGTTTAGCAATCGTAATCACATAACCCACTATGGCAAGGAAAGCACTCGACGTAGCAACTGAAAAGGCTGATATCCCTGCTTTAGTAGCCACTTTGGATAGACTAGACGATGAAGCTACAAAAGAGGTTCTCAAGGCAATTTCAGGCGAACTAACCACACAGAAAAAAGCCCAAGCGATGAAGAACGTGAAGAAAATAGTCCAAGTAGCCGATAATGAGATAAAAGACTGGGTAGTGACCGCTGTGGGCGAATCCTACGTCGAGGGTATGAAGATTGCCGACGGTACTATCAAAAAGACCTCAGTGCAGATAGGTGGAGAGTTGACAGTAGCCACAGTCACAGTTGGACAGGGGTTTGCAATTCATAGAGACGCTATCAATGCTCTTATGGCTGACGCATATCTCGACTTCGGTAACGGTATGAATGGATTGATAAAAGGAGTGGAGCACCAATTCAACGAAACGCTCAAGCGACAAGTCCGAGCCAAGATGATTAAAGGGACAGCGACAGGGCAAGGAATGCGTGAGATTGCTAACGAAGTGAAAGATGTACTGGGCAATCAGGGCTTCAGTGTTCTCGTCGATAGAGGGGGTAGCAAATGGTCACTTCAGAACTACGGCAAGATGCTAGCCCGAACTCACATCATCAAGTCTGGTAACGAGGGAGTAATCAATAGAGCAGCCGAGTTCGACACTGACATTGTCCAAGTCTCGACTCACTCAGGAGCTTGTAAGATATGCGTTCCGTTCGAGGGTAAGACGTACTCGATATCAGGCAACTCAAAAACTTACGATAAGCTGACGCAGATTCCACCATTCCACCCGAATTGCGGACACTCGATGCTACTACGTCCAGACCTCACGTAATTCGCATCGTTGACTTGCGTGTAGTTTATCGGTAAGGGTATAATGCAAGAGAGTAGAAGGAATTTATAAACACCGCTAGGTTTAACGTCCTAGAGCTTCGGCTACAAGAAAATGTTTAACATTCTGGGTTGTAACTCCCAGTCCAAATTAAAACTATATGAATACAATCCAAAAATTTGTCACTTATTCGTTCGACGGTAACGCAGACTCAGTCGAGATTGACGGAGTAACCTACGAAGCCGACCCGAATGACCCCAAAGTGGCAAAGATGGGCGACGATGGAAAGCCAGTTGTCTTCAAAACAGAAGAACCACCAACTGACCCACCAGCAGACCCACCTAAAGATGGCGAGGACGCTGACACGAAAGTAGACGCATCTACCCTATCGTTAGAAGAGTTGAAGAAACTAAACCCCGAGGTAGCAAAGCTAGTTCAATCAGATACAGATGCCCGCAAGAAACTTGAAGATGCTGAAGCCGCAAGGCAGACAGCAGAAGAGGAAACTCTAAAGAAGAATGGCGAATGGCAGAAGTTAGCTGAAACGGCACAGGGCAAAGCAAAGACTGCTGAGTCCGAAGCCAAGAAGAACAGTGAATTGCTCGGAAAGTATAAGGGTACTATCGACACAATCCTCACGAACGTCAAAGCTCAAATTCAGAGTGAGAAGCTGAGTTTGATACCAGACGGCTTCTCGAATCGGCAACAGCTCGAATACATTACTGCTAACGCACAATGGTTCGGAGTAACAGTGGCAAACAAGGGAGGTGGAGTACCACCAAACGAGAATGACCCACCAACCGATGAAGAAGGAGCACTAGACAAAGAGCTGACCGAATTGATGGCGAAAGATTCTCGGACGCATCAAGAGGACGCTCGAATGGGTGAAGTTGCGACAAAACTCAAAGGGGTGAGAAAAGCGAAAGCAGACTCACAAAAAACTTAGTAACTTAAAATCACATTTATGGATTTAGGAATGCACACAACCCTAGCCGATGCCAATTCGAAGCTAGACCCCGAGGTACTTGCTATTTCAGCAACTATCACACCTCAGAACGCTTCTGAGTTTGGACGAGTATGGGACTTGTTCACACCACGTTCGACTCCGTTTATCACCGACGAGTTTGAAATCTTAGTTCGAAATTACACGAACCCGCAAGTAACAGTCACCGCTTCAGGAAGTGGAGATGACTGGGACAGTACAGGCGACGTAACTGCACTGCCAGTCGCTTCAGGTGAAATTGACCGAATTACTATTGGTGACGTTCTCAAAGTTGAAAACGAAATCGTAGTAGTCAAAGCAGTAGACCGAAGTGGCTTCACTGTAGACGTTTACGAACGTGGAGGAGGAGAGTCAGTAGCAGAAGCCCACGGCACAGGAGCTATCGTAGCGACTATCGTAGGTAATGCTCACGAAGAGGGGAAAGTACAGCCAGAAGCAATGGCAGAAGGAACTACCAAGTTCACGAACTATATGCAACTCGTCGAAGAGTCAATCGACCTGTCGAAAGCTGATACTGACCAAGCACGAAAGACTGGACGTACACGTGAGGTACTAAAGATGGAAGCACTGGAGCGAGTCATTCGTGACCTAGCTAGGTCTTCAATCTACGGTGTATCACGAGCACCAGCATCAGGTCAGCCCGCAATGACACGTGGATTGCTAACTTGGTTGCAACTATCAGGAGGTATCTCGACTAACGTTGGAGGTGCATTCACTGAAACTGCTCTAAAGGGAATCTTGAATGATGTCCGAATAGCAGGAGGTTCACCAAACGCAATCGTTATGAGTGTTGCTAAGAAAAATGCGTTCAACGCCTTTACTTCAGCAGATGCCACTCGACAGGACGTTAATGACAAGTCAGCAGGGCGAATCATCGAACGTTACCTTGCCGATGGTCTAGGAGCAGTCCCAGTTGTAGTTGACCTCGATTTCCCAGACGATATGGTGGCAGTAGTTGACACTCGAAAGATGGTCAAAGGCTGGAAAGTAAACGATACGCTTGCTTTTGTACCAGAAACTAACACAAGCTCACGTCAGAACGTAGAAACCCTACAAGGTAAGTACGGTCTAGCGGTAGAGAATGTTGGACAGTCACACGGACTTTTGACAGGGCTTACTTAAAGTAACTGGGTAGCCTAGAGCTACCCTTTACTGATTACTCAACTAATTGAATTACTATGGCAACAGCTAAAGAAAAAGTACAAGCAGAAGCAACTGGTTTGGGCATCGAGTTCACTCCAGAAAATACCACTGACGAAATCAAGGCAATGATTGCCGAAAAAGGTGGAGACAGTGGATCTGCGAAGAAAGGTGGAAAGTTGAACTACTACTGGCTCAAGGTGAAATCTTATGTGAATGAGACAGACACCCTAGCAGCAGGTTTCTACGCTGTAAAAGGCGAAATCGCACGATTCAAGGGGCAACCAGCTCGGTATGTAGAATCGTTCGGAACTGACATCGACGACGTTAAGGTGCACGAAATTGCAAAGCACTTCCTTATCAAGACTGACGATGGTAAAGGTAAACTGCGAAAGGCAGAAGACTTGCTAGAGGAAATGGTAATCGAAATCGAAACACCAAAAGCGTAGTACCCATTATCAGCTAAATAAAAAAATCTAATGATTGATTTATTGAAAGTTCACCCAGTAGACGGATATGCGGCGACAGTAGAGATTAGTGAATCAAACGGAGCAGGTGAAACTGTGACGAATAACATCACTGACTCAGATATGGGGTCGGCTGATACAGCTAACCTCAATCCAACTGACGAAGCTATCATCGCTGGAGAAAACTCGTTCGAGAAGTGGCAACGCTTTCACGTAACGGCAATGGGTGGCTCGTCTAAAATTGACAACCTCAAAGTCTGGCGAACTGGAGCACTAGCAGGGTCAACTGTTCACGAAACCAATGCTCGGGAAGCGAGTTATGGTGGAGCAGCTTCCTACGCAACTCCTACCGCTTCGACTTCTACGGTTGCTACTCAGCCAATGCCAACGTCTGAACCAACTGGAGCGAACTTAGGTATCGGCGGAAGTCTCACTGGTGAACTCACCGCTATAGGCTACTCTGATTACTTCGTTCATCAGCTTCAGACTGACTCAGGCGACGTAGCGGGTAACACCACTACATTGAATTATCAGTATGATGAAACTGCTTAATCTATGACTCAAAAACACATCTGCGGTTTGTCTGGTGAAGAGTTTAACTCAGTAGAGGAATACCGAAACCACACAAGCAAGGTCACTGGCTACAAGCCAACTGACTTAGAACACCAAGGAGTACGTGGTTTGCGAATTGCAGAAAAAGCACTAGCTCGTACTGGTAGCCTCAAGGCAAAACAGAAAGCGACGATTGAAAAGCAATTAACGTCAGTACGTGAAGGAGCAGTCGAGGAAAAACTGAAAGTCAAAAGACGAGCGAAAGTTCAAATCTTTGGACGTGAACGTTTGACTCGATAACAACTGAATAGTCCGCAATCCAATGCGGTAGACAGCAATCCAATGCGAACGCTCACTACCGCCAGTAGTGGGCTTTCGTTTATTAAACTAGAAAAATTATATGCAATACGCACCAGCAACAAAGTGGACATTCGTGAATGAAAAAGGCGAAACTGAAGAAGTAAAACTAGAACGATGGATATGGGCAGTAGTCTATGCCGACGGTACTGAGCTAGTTCAATTCGATAAGCAAGGAACGTTCCATCAATTTACTGAAATCAATCAGGAAGAAGTAGAACGGTTTACGATGGTGAATACTGAAGATACGAGCAAGCAATACAGCATACTCATAAGCTCAAAAATGAAGATATTTCACTTTTATAAGCAGAACCTTATCAGACATCAAAAAGACGGTGAAACAGTCTCTACGGAGCGATTTACGTCCTACGTATTCGGATATCAGCACACTCATACTGGAGAATCGATGTATCACCACATTCTCCTAGACGATAGGCTGATGATAACGGCAGATAGAGACTACAACCCCACCAAAGTTACATAATGTCCAAGCTACCAACAAAAATCTCACAAAAGATGAAAGACAAGTTCGCCATCACAGGTGAGACTTTTGTGCGTAACAAGGTAGCTAACAAAAAGAGAAAAGTAGAGATTGAAATTGGTGACTCGAAAGAGCCGAGCAAATTCATTCCGCAATTCAAAACAAAGCACTGGGATAACGAAGCCAACCTGTCTATTCGACTCGTAGATGATGACATCGAAAACGGTGTCGTTGATACTAAAAATGAAAAAGTAGAATGGAAGCGAGCTGGACGTACAGCCAGATTCTATGAAAAAGAAACTGTCGACGAAGACGGTGGTTTCGAGTTTGAAGTTGAACTCGACGCAAAGCCAGAAAGTAACGTCATCAAGTTCTCTGTACAATCAAAAGGATTCGACTTTTTTTACCAGCCAGAACTTACAGACGAGCAGGTATTGCCACAATGGGAAGCAAGGCAAAAAAGCAAAAAGAAACGTAAAGCTACCAAAGCTGACCTGTATGCCTTAAAACGAGAAGCACGACCAGAGAATGTAGTTGGCTCTTATGCCGTTTATCACGAAACCAACAGAAACAACATTGTCGGTGGCAAAGAATACAAATCGGGTAAAGCATTCCACATCTATCGACCGTGGGCAGAAGACGCAAGTGGCGTTCGTGTTTGGTGTAAGTTGAATGTCGATAAGCAAGCTGGTGGAATGACTGTGACCGTTCCACAGCAGTTTCTTAATACGGCTCAGTACCCAGTGATTGTTGACCCTACGTTTGGGTATACGAGTGTGGGAGCCTCAAACGAGGGTGGCTATTTTACTCGTAGAAAAGGTAGTCTTTTCAATCTGCCTGTTGCAGCCACAGCTACTTCAATAAGCTATTACGGATATATATCGTCAGGTGGCGGGCTTTGGTCTATAAAAATAGTAAATCACCCAGCCCACACTCAAGTACCAAACGCAATTGTTTCTAGCTCAGAAGAAACATCTACAGACGCTTGGAGAACATACAATTTTGCATCTGCTGCGGTATTACCTGCTGGCGATTACGACTTAATGTTAAACGTAAATCAAGCTGCTATTTCTGATAAAATGTATTACGACACAGGCTCAGTAGGTCAAGGCTCACAAGGTTTTTCAGGTGGTTCTGACTGGCACAACGTCGATTCGATGTTTTCAATCTATGCCACCTACACAGCGTCACCAATCGTCACAGTAGACTCACTCACCAAATCTGTAGAGTTTAGTATTGAAACTACCGACTCACTAACAAAGTCATTAGCTCACGAGATTCAAAATAATGACTCGCTTACCAAAGCTACGCAGTACGAAATTGAAACGACAGACAGTGTCACCAAGCCACTGAGCTATGACATCAAAACAGATACCAGCATCACAAAAGATGCTAGTTATGAAATCGTTACTGTAGATTCAATCCAAAAATCGTCTAGCTATGAAATCGGAACTGCCAAACCAATCCAGAAATCAAATACGTATCAAGTAACTGCAAACAGTGCCGTAACGAAATCTGCTCAGTACAGCGTTAAAACAAAAAAACCGCCACACCTGAAAGATGTCGAGTATTCTCTTAAAAAAAGTGATGCTCTAACAAAATCAAATAGTTACGAGATACAAAAAACTGGCAGTATCTCCAAGGCTAGTGACTACCGAATAAAAGTAAAAGTCGATACGTTGACGAAACCAGTTCAGCACGTAATCGAAAGCAATAGAAGCGTCTCGAAAAGTCTGTACTACAAAATAGCCAGCCAAGTCGATACCTTACAAGTAGAAACGTTGCCAGCTACTAACATAACCAGTAGATCCGCAACGCTCAATGGTCAGATAACAGAAATAGGAGATTCAACCGTTACAGAAAGAGGGTTTGAACTCAGTTTAACAACATTCACATAATCAATATGATAGACACAACAAAAAACTTCGCAGTTGCAACCTTATCAACGGGTTACAACGCAACAGCTACCAGCATCGTACTTACTGCTGGCAATGGTGCGAAATTCCCAGATTCATTAAATGGCTACAATGTATCGTGGTGGAACTCAACAGATTACTCTAGCCCAGATGAAGACCCTAACGTAGAGATAGTCAGAGTTATCGGCAAATCAACTGACACTTTGACGATAGTTAGAGGTCAAGAGGGTACTTCGGCGACAGTAAAGAATATAACACTCAAAGAATACAAAATTGCTTTAACATTAACCAGCAAAACTATTCAAGATATTGACGAGCTTGCTTCGTTAAAGCCACTTGGTGCGTATGCGTTCCTAAATAGTTCAGGTGCTTACGCTGACACCCCAGTCATGCCCAGCAACTTTCACGTCAAAGGAAACTTCACAGTGTTCAAACGGTTTAGCGGTAACACAGCAGCCTTTAACTCTGGCTACGTAGACGTGCAAAATGACGCTGGGGACAGAATATGGATATTCAGTCAAGGATATACATTCCGAATACGGGTAGACGTGGCTGGCGTGCGTGAGTTTGATTTCAGTGAAGCTACTAGCGTAAACTTCCCTGGTAGCCCTGGCAAGGTTGACTGTTTTGTTGAGGTAGATATGGACTTAAAACAAGTGCGGCTGTCATATGACGGGTACACCAATAGTTATTCGGTGCCAGAATTGGGCGATGTAAAAGATTCAGTGTTCACTTATAACCGAGCTGACTTATCCGCTTACAGAGATGGGGTTAAAAGTTGGTATATGCTAACTGGTTTGTATAACCATGGGTCTATTGACTCAATCTTTGGTAGCGCAAACGAAAATGCATTGCCTCAACGTCGTTCAAAAAACGTGAGTGTGGGCAAACAGCTAGTCACTACCCAACCGACAGAGATGTATATTTTTGGTTCTTATCGTGACTTTGTAGACGGTAAAATCAACATCACTGCAACGCAAATAAATACGTGGGAATATATGCGTAATGATTGGGTTCTTAATGACACCCTTGCCAGATACGGGTCGGCTGCTTTGACGATGACTTTCTCAATGGACGTGGTAAGTGGCAGTATGGATTTCCGTGCCAGTGGTGGTGCACCCACGCATTATTTATTTCGGGCAGTTGAAAAAGATACGGGGGTAGTAATAGAAGCCAGAAATGTGCAGTCATCAAGCGCAGACTTGGAAACACTACCCGTAGGCAGGTGGGCAATCACCATGCAGTTTGCCCAAAGTAGCGATTACTCGACTGTGATATATATGATTGCAGCTAACAACAACGAAGTTGATACTGAAATAACTGTCTACCAAGATTTCGAACTATACACAGCAGCAGTGGTACTGGCAGCCTTACCCCAAATGGCAGACTACGAACAGATATATTGCCCATTTAGTAAAGCACTTTTGTCGGGAGCTTGGTCACTATCGCCAACGTACTAATGTAAATTATGTTTGGTTCAAACTCATACGGTTCGACCCCAATAGGAAACGATAAAAATCGTAGAGTAATTCGTGTTGGAGAATTTAGTCTTGATGTATCGGGACTGCAACCGTCTGAAACATATTATTTTAGAGCTTATGCGATAGATGAAAATGGAACAAAGTATGGCCAGACACTTAGCTTCACTACTGCTGACGTAATAGTTACTGAGGAATCAATAACCAAATCTGTTAGCTACGAAATTGTAGGTTCAGATTCGATACAAAAATCGCTTGGATATGGAATCATTACCAACACCCAAATCACGAAATCAAATAGTTACGAAGTAATTTCAAGCGACTCAATACAGAAAGGAATTGTATACGCAATCAATTCAAATTCGTCAATAGAAAAAGAACTGGATTATGCCCTTGAAATCGTTTCTAACGTCACGAAATCCACGCGATACGATATTCAGACCACTGACACCATTCAGAAGCAACAAGGGTACGAAATAGCGACATCTAGTGCCCTCACAGCAACAATTGATTACCGAATAGAGACATTTATAGCCGTTTCAAAAGAAATGGAGTATGCAATAGCCAAAATCGGCTCTCTGACAGCTTCAGTTACCTATGAAATCGAGACTATAGGCCGTCTCGAGAAAACAGTTGGATACGCAATCAAAACGACCCATGCAGATGTGACTGAGAAATCAATTACATATGTAATCATTAAGACCGAATCAATTTCACTAGCTACTAGCTATCAAATCGAATCTGTCACTGGAATCACGAAGCTAGTTTCTTATAAAATTCAAACTGAAACTGGAATCACGAAGCCAGTTGAGTTTGAAATAATTACAGTTGATGTGCTGACGGCTTCACTTAGCTACAAGCTGGAAGTTTCCTCGTCTATCACTAAGACAATGCAGTACGTCTTTAGTGCAGTGCCAAAGTTAGTCGAAAAGCAACTCAGTTACGAGATTCTAAATGCAGAGTATACAAGTGATTCTCAATACTCTCCAAATAGTGAAAATGTCTTTACTCCGAGTGACGATTATTTCCCACACGATGATGATAGGTACAGCGGTAGGAGTGACTTCAGACCAATTACAAATTAAAAGATAATGGTATAATTTATTTATGGCTTACATAACACAAGCAGATGTCAAAAAGTATTTAGGAGCTAACTGGTCAGCTACCCTAGTGTCTTTTGTAGACCTAACAATTACTCAAGTGACGGCGTATGTAGAGAACTTCTGTGGCAATGAAGAGGGCAAGCGAATCTTTGAAGCAGACGATACCGCAGTGACTCGACACTTCGATGGAAATGGTCAGGGTAAAATCGAAGTTGGCGACCTTCGAGAAATCTCCAGCCTAGTAGTAGACAAAGTGACGCTTGTCGAGAATGAAGATTACTACCTGTACCCACTCAATGCACCCGCAGAGGGCAAGCCTTATGAATGGATTGAACTGGTACAGCCAGAAACTCGACTCAATGCGAACTCACGAATCGCAGTCGCTTCACCGTATGTGTTCGAAGTAGCTCAGAGAAACGTAGTAGTGACAGGAAAGTGGGGCTACTCCACTACCCCACCAGCAGAAATCTCACTAGCAGTAATGAAATTGACTGGTGGAGTTCTGAAAGAAAACATCAGCGATAACGATATTCGTGAAATCACGAAAGAGACTCTAGGCGACTACACTGCAGATTATAGAACCGTCGATAAAGTGGCACACGCTTTGTCGGTAACTGACTTGCTAGCACCATTCGTAAAGAAAGGTGGAGGTCGAACTGGAGCGTCAGTGATGAAAGGTGGAGGTGGTCAAGCTGGAGTAACACGCATCTAGTATGAGCTATCAGAAAATGCTAAACACAGTTTGCGATATCGAATCACCTACTGGCACTCAGTCTGGTACAGGAGCAATCACACGTGGTTGGTCTAAGTCAGTAGTCGGAGCAAAAACTAGGTATCACCGTAACAAAGACCAGAACGTTCTGATTGGTACGTACCAAGTGACGCTAGAAGATTACAAATTCTACTTTTTACCGTCAGTAGTAATCAGTAAGAGCGACAGGATTCTGATTGGTTCAGACAGCTATGAAATTCTCGGAGTGATAGAGGATAGCTCAGGCAAAACCAAAACAGTGTACGCTCGAATCAAATCATTCAAGTAGTATGAAATTCAATAAACTTATCAGGAGAGTCAAAGCCCGAAAGGACGCTACTGTTGCACTCGATAAGGATATGAAAAAGATTGCAGCCCTAACTGAGACTGCAATCAAAAATCGAACCCCAGTAGACACTGGACGGCTCAGAAACTCTATGACCGCCAGACGAGTCAAGTTCCTAAACTACGAAGTAGCGACAGCAGTACACTACGCACCACATATAGAGTACGGTACGAGTCGGTCAGCACCCCGAGCGATGATGCGAAAGGGTAGTAAAGATATCTCAAAGCAGGGCATCAAATTATTAACCAACACCAATAAATTCTTATAGCTATGTTAGAAGAAGCCATCTTTAACGAAATAGTCGGAGATACCACGCTAGCACCAAAGCTAGCTGTTGGTGATGGAACGTTTCGAGTGTACCCGATGCAGATTCCCGATGGGGTCGAAATCACCCAAGCAATAACGTATACTGAAATAGACCAGTCACTTACCTATCCGCTAGTTCGCTCATCAACATTCCAAATCAGTTGTATAGCCAAAACTTTTGAACAGGCAAGGGCAATGGCTGATGATATTGACCGCATCTTTAATGACCGTTCCGAGGATATGCTAGGTGGGGTCAAAGGCATCAAGTATGTAAAGTTCGTTGGTCGGAGCTTCATTCGAGATACTGATGCTGAGTTATACGTCGTCCCAGTTGAGTTGTTTATAAAGTATTAGTATAATTATCTTATGGCAAAGAACGCAAAACCCAGCCAATTCAAGAGTCCAGTAACTAAACCAGAAACCAAAAAGGAATCTACAGTAACACTCGTAGCAACGCAGAATACGCAGATGCCTGACGGTACTTTTATTGCCAAAGGCAAGGAAGTGAAAGTCAGCAAAGCGTATGCAGATAAAGTAACGTCTGAGGTAAATCCTCACTTGGTATACAAGTAAAAAATTATAAATAGTTAAAACATAAATTATTATGCCGACTACAACAATTCAAAGAACTGAAGCAATCCGTAAGGGTTCAGTCCGAGTGCTTATTGGTGACAACTTTAGTTCACTAGTGGATATTGGTGCATTGCGAAATCCAGTATTCAACTCACTTGTAGAGAATCAATCTATCGACTTTGATAACGTTGACTCACTCAAGAAATTCGTAAATGGTAAGAAAGCAAACATCACGTTTGACCTTGCTGAAATCAACTTGACCAACCTAGCAAAGCTAGACGCAGGTCTTGTGAATCTGACCACAGTGGCAGGTTCAGCAGTCTCAGGAGCAGAACAAGTAGTACCAGCAGGAGCTTGGGCTTACGACCGAGTAATTGAATTATCAGGGCAGAATGATAACGGTAACGCACCGACTATCAACTCAGTCACAGGTGGTTCAGATGGAGCACTGACATTGAACACTGACTACAAAGTAGTACAGCTAGCGAACGGTAACTGGGGTATCTCAGTAATCGACTCAACAGGCGTTACTACCGAAGCTCAGAGCATCACTGTAGATACTGACTACACACCGTCAGCATCAAAGAAAATCACGTTTGTCGACTCTGGTAACAAGGTTCTGAAAGTGATTCGACTAGTGAACACTGACGAGTTTGGTAAAGAGTTCCGAATTGATATCGAGAAAGCTACAAACTTCGTAAACTATGCGATGGACTTCGCAGGTGATGATGAAGAGGACGTAGCTATCATTCCAATCCAATGTGAGGGTAATATCGTTGAAATCGTTGACGAGCAACAAACTTCCTAGCAATCCAATTCTCACTGTTGATCTGTGAGAGTTATAAACAAATGAGAAAATGGCAACACTAGATTTATTCAAAGAGCGAAAACCGCACACAGTCATTCTCGACGTAGATGGCGAGGGTCAGGAGTTCAAGATTCCTGTTGCCTATACAGTTGAAGAAGTAGAGCGACTCCTAGAGCTACAAATAGTGATAGATGAGTTAGCTGAAGCTGAAGTGGTCAAAGGTAAAGCGTTGGAGCAAGAGAATGCTTTTTGGACAGCAGTGTTCAATCAGCTACTTGTGCTATTCAATCACTACCACCCAGACCTCACGCTAGAGAGTTTGAAAACTTATCTAACTAGAGACGAAGCTCAGAAAATAATTGCATTCCACACTCAGGAGCAACTAACCAAAGCTGAAGAAATTGCTGGTAAAAAGACTGGTAAAAAAAAACAAGCAAAGAGCAGTTAGTTGACCTCAGGCGTACAATTACATTCTTAGTGGTGTCGGGGTTCTCACTCCTAGAAGCACGAAAGTTATATCTCGACGAGCTAGATGAATACTACAAATCGTTGATATACATTCTGCAGAAAAAGGGCGAAGTGAAGGACGGTTCATTCGAGAAATTAGACTCGGCTGATACAGTCAGCGACTTGCGAAAGCAAATATTCAAAGTCAATAATACCCCATCAAATAATGGCTAAAAAAACAGTAGGAGAATTAGTATACAAAATCACAGGTGATTCCAAAGGTCTTGGAGCTACACTGGCAAAAACTGATGCTCAAGTATCGGGTCTTGGTAAAAATTTTGGTAAGCTCAGTCCAAAGGCAGTCGCCGCACTTGCAGGTGTTGGTGTCGCTGTTGGTGTACTGGGCGGTACGCTAGTTTCTGCTACTAAAAGGGCTATTGCGTTCGAAACTCAAATGGGTAACATTCAGACGTTGATAGGTGATGACTCTGCTGGGGTCGAGAAACTGTCAAAGGGCATTCTCAATCTCACCAAAGTTATCCCTCGTTCAGCAGATGAACTTGGAGCGGCTTCATACGATATTTTGTCGGCTGGTATCACTGATGCCAGTAAAGCACTTGTAGTACTCGAAGCGTCAGGTGAGTTGGCGGTAGCAGGTCTTGGTACTACAAAGGAAGCGGTGAACCTCACCACGTCAGCCATCAATGCGTTCGGACTCGAAGCGTCAGATGCAGATGATATTGCAAACACAGTATTCGCCACAGTACGAGCTGGTAAGACCACGGTAGGTGAACTAGCTCAATCATTCGGTAATGTAGCAGCCGCAGCCCAAGGTTCGGGAGTTTCGTTCAAAGAAGTTCAGGCAGCAACCGCCGCTTTAACGGTAGTTGGTTTCAAAACAGCCACAGCTCAAGATAGACTTCGAGCATTGTTCGATGAGTTGACTAGAAGCTCAGGAAAATTAGCCACTGGAATTGAAGAAGTAGGAATCGAAAACGTTGGGGCAACCATCAAAGCCGATGGTTTCAAATCTATTCTCGATGAATTGCTTGCATCAGTTAATGGCGATACGATTGCATTCAAAAATATGTTCTCTTCAGTAGAAGCTGGTGGAGCAGCTCTGGCACTCGTTACAGGAGCTAGTGATATTTATAACGAGACGTTGCAATCAATGACCACGTCTTCAGGCGACCTCGAAAAAGCATTCAGTAGACAAGCAGATACTACTGCCAATCAGCTAGCAATAGCTCAGAATGAAATGAATGTTCTACTTACTCAGTTGGGTCAGGACGTTTTACCTGTAGTTAATAAAGCATTGCGAACATTTACCGCAACAATCAATGACGTTCGTGATGGTCTAGCATTCCTAGGTGGGTCAAGTTTGGATAACTACATTGACAAGACAGAGCAAGCGACTGCTCGAACTAGCCTACTCACTGACGAATTAGTGAAAGTGAGAAAAGGTACTTCAGATTTCTCACGTGAGCAAGTTGAGAGTGCAGTTGTAGCCCAGCGACTCACTGGAGAATATGACAAGTTGACCGAAATCAATAAGCAACTAGAAATAGTGCAGACTGGTAACTCGATTGCTACTCGTACAGCTAAAAAAGATTTAGCGGCTCTAGGTGTCGAACTCGATGATTACAAATCGTTTTGGAGTCCAAGTACATTCAAAATTCAAGAGCAAGCTCGAATCGCTCAAATTGAATTTGCTGAAAAATTAGGATTGACCAGCGATAAGCTAGGTAAGCTTCGTGGCAACCTCGAAGATGTGCTCAATCCGTATAAAGAGTTGTCTGAAGAAATCGAAGAAAATACTGTAACGCAGGAAGATTTAGCCGAGCAAATCAGAGCTACTGAAGAAGCACAGCGAAAAGCGGAAGCAGCAAGTAAATTGGCTAGGCAAGAACTCGAAACGTTCCAAGGTTCGATGCTTGGATTTATTGAAACATCTGCAAACGCAGGTAAAGCTCTACGTGAAGAGCTAGGTGATGGATTCAAGAAGTTCGCAGACGATTTACAGGGTTCACTCAATGACTCAAATAAGGGTCTAGCTGGAATCGTAATCGGAGCTGAAGAAGAGATTGCTCGATTGAAGCGTGAAATCAAAAACCAAGACGATAGAGAGCGACGCAAAGAGCTAAAAGAAGAGTTGAAAGCACAGCAGGAAATCCTAGACGAAAGTGTTGGGTTTGAAGAACGTCGAGCCGAGAGATTGCTGGGTATTCGTGAGAAACTAGCTGAAGCTGGTATCGGAAGTGGCGAAATTGATAACCTACTGCAGACCCAATCACTCGAAGAAGAAATTGCCGAGCAACGACGTGTAGCATCGCTAAATGAGTTCCAACGGTTTGAAGAAGAACAGACTCGAAAATTGATTGCAATTACAGACCAATTCATACAGGAGAGAGCACTACTAGAAGCCAAAATTGAGCAACAGACTGCTTTAGAAGCCGAGCTGACTACATTCTTACTTGACCAGAATGCGGTACGCTCTACAGCAGTTGACGAGTTTGCAAACAAAGCTATTGCCAAGTACGGCGAAATAGCTAGTTCACTGCGTTCAGCTATCTCATTACAGTCACAACTCAATTCCCTGCGTTCTGGTGGAGGTCGAGAGCAATTCCACGATGGTGGCTATGTAGGAGCGAAAGGTGGCGAAGTTCACGCTGGCGAATACGTGATACCTGCAAATATGGTTCGACGATTCGGTTCTCAAGTGAGCCAGCTTGAAAGTGAGCGAAGAGGGGGCACTACGAATAATCGAAACGTAAATGCACCAATCAATATCAATGCCACTATGAATGACGAAATGGACTTCAGAGCAATTAGTAGTGAACTAGCTTGGGAGCTAGAATCAAAGTAGAGTAAACTGTAATTATGATAGGCACAAAATTCACACTCACGAATAAGGATGGCGAGAGCATCATCATCAATGACCACGTAACTAATCCTAGCCAGATTATTGCGTTACAGTCGTACCCGAATATGGAGGTCAACATCAAAAACCGTGACATAGACAAAGAGGGTCAACACGGTATGTATGAATTTACTTCTTACTACGGCAGTCGGCTAGTCAATTTTCAGGGGGTGATTATTGGCGACACTATCGCAGATGTAGAAGCCGTCCGTCAGAAACTAATCAAAGTGCTACAGCTACCAGTTCAGCCCACCAGTACACGTGATGGAGTAGTCACAGTAAAGTGGACTGATAATGCTTCAGAGAGCTGGCAAGTAGAAGCTAGGCTGGCACGTGATGTCAGTTTCTCACGTCCGATGCGACGACCTTTACAGCTCGACTTTAATCTATCAATGAAGTCTGTAGATCCGTTCATTGTTGGGCAGACAGCTAACAATCTTTTTGGAATCAGGGGCTATGTTCAGTCAGGTGCTCAGATTCCTATCGGTTTGCCCGCAACCATCGGTACGATTCAGCAAGGTATTATGAATCCAGTGAATAACGGAGCAGTGTACGCTCACACGACACTACGGCTTTATGGTGAATCACAGCAAGCAATCACCAGTCCAAGAGTGGTGAGTTTGACTACAGGTGACATATGCGAGATTGATACCACGCTAGCTGATGAAACTGAGTACGTTGAAATCGACAGTAAGACAGGGTCGATAACAAATCAGGACGGTACTGACTTGAGTGGATTCCTTACAGCCGAGAGTACATTCATTCTGTTAGCGACTGGAGCGAATCAGTTGATGTATTTATCAGATGAAGACCCCACTAGCACGTTGCTTGCACCAACAGCTCAGTGGACACTTTCAAGTCGTAACACTAGAATCTAGCTATGCAATTTATAAAAATTTATGACAAAGATTATAATGAACTCACTACGTTATCGAGTGAGGACTTTACTAGTTTGAGTCACACCAACGGCTTCGGTGAAATAGGTAGTGCCGATTTTACTGTAATGCTTGCTAGCGATAAGGTAAACACCACATCGATGCGGAAGTTTAATCGAATCGAAATCATCAGCGACAAAGAAGTGAAGTGGTCGGGCATTATTCTCGACCTCAAGATACAACTCGACACAGCTCAAATCAGATGTCGAGAGCTTGAGTTTATTCTCAAAAGACGAATCCTTGGTGCATCTTATGTAGCCAACGATTCTATTGCGGATATTGCAGAGGATATTTTGACCACTATCAATGCAGTTGAAAATACAGGAATCACGCTGGGTGATGTAAGTGGAGCGACTGGCACAATCAATACAACTTTTAAGTATGCGAATGCTTACGAAGTTCTAGCTCAAATCACCAAAGCGAGTGGATATCAGTTTAGGGTAAACGAAGCGAGACAGTTAGTGATTGCATCAGTTTTAGGAACTGACTTGAGTGAGTCAGTCGTAATGAAATACAATCAGAATCAAATCTCAGCATCAAACATTCTGCAGTTTAGAGTAGACGATAACGGTGATAACATTGTGACCAAATCACTCGGCAAATCAGCGTCACTTACTTCGGCAAAAGAAAATGCAACACTCAAGAGTAAGTTCGGAGTTCTCGAAAAATTCCGAGACTTTAGAGTAGCGAACAGCCAACAGGTTCTCGATGATTTTACTGATGCTGAAATCCTAGGTGAGCAATACTCACCACAAATCGACTTAAATCCGTCAGCACCAGATAATTTCACAGTAGGTGATACAGTGAAAGTAGTGCTCAAAAACGCACTTGTTGACATAAATGACAATTTTCAAGTGCTAGAAAAGACGGTACAATACATAGGAACGCAAAAGCGAATCAAGGTTCGGATAAATGAGTTACCGTATGACCTTGCCAAACGTCTAGCTGACCGAGACTCTAGGTTGGATTTATTAGAAAAAGAAACATAAAATTATGGCTACAAAAGTATATTTCATAAACAGTGCCACGGCACAATACACAGACGAAGAGTTCGCTTGGTTTCAAACGTTAATGTTTAATCAGGGTGTGATAGGCGACCCCGATTCAGGTGACTTAGGATTCGTGACAACTCAAAATGCAGTGCCAGATATGAGTGTCTTGGTTCAAGCAGGTAAAGCTCTAGTTGGACTCACAACCTCAGGTCGAGTTCTGAAAGTAGTAGCTGAAAACACCTCAGAAGAACAGCTATCAGTCCCAGCCAACAACACAGGCGATGAAAGAGTAGACGCAATCATAATGCGAGTTGACAAAGATACAGCACCAAATGAACAAAAAAACAACGTAGCAACTATTGAGTTAGTTACAGGTACAAGCGACACCGCTTTAACAGATTCAGAAATTGACACAGCCGTAGGTAACGATGGTTGGGTTCGAATGTACAACCTAGCAGTGCCAAACCTAGCTAGTTCAATTATCGACTCATACCTAACTGATACTCGCTCGATTGTAAATTTCTCAGACGGCTTTGCATTTGGTAAATTGTTTATCAATGAAAGTGTTGGTGATGCTGATGCAGGGAAAGTTCCACAAGCTGATGCAGATGGAATGCTCGATAAATCATTTTTTCACCAAGCAGGTGACGGAAGCAATGGAGCATTGAACGTCGGTGACGGTGTTACGACGATACTCAATACAAATCAAATCTATAATTACACTACGATTGACGTTCACGAAAATGGTGAAATCAAGTTCAACGGAAGTGGCTGGGTATGTCTTCGAGCAACAGGCAATGTCACAATCAACGGTACAGTTACGCTAAGAAATCTCGTCATAAAAGACAGAGCTGACTTAATTCTATCTGGTAATGTCCTAGCTTGTGGAACGCCAAACGTAGAACTCGGTTTCGGTGGTAGTTACTTAAATAAAGGAGGTGACGATGGTACAACAGACCCAAGCATCGGTTCTGGTGGAGCAGCAGGTGCAGTTGGAGCAAACGGAAACGGCACTACAATCGGTGGTGGAGGTGGTGGTAGCTCAACAGGAGAAGCACCAAACGCAGGAGCAACAGCTACCAATAAAAACGGAGGAGCTGGTGGAGGCAACTATGCAGACAATCAGCAAGGTGGTGGTGGTGGTGCAGGTGTAGACGATGGAAATGGTGGAGCAGGAGGTATAGCTGGTACAGGTTCAGCAGGTTATAGTTCTCGTGGTGGTGATGGTGGTGACTCTGGTAAAAACGGAGGTAACGGTGGTGTCGGAGGTAACGGAAGATTCGGAGGTAAGGGTGGAAATGGTTATGTAAACGGAGGTAACGGTGGAGCATCTGATTCAAGTGACACCAGTGGATTCGCTGGAGCAGGAGGTAAGGGTGGAGTCAGAGGTGGTAACGGAGGTTTCGGTGACGGAGACAACCAAAACGGAACAGGTGGACGTGGTGGAGATGGTCTTGGGGGTTCAGCCGCTTTCTACTTATTCTGTGGAGGAAATCTAGTTATTTCAGAAACAGCTCAAATCAACAGCTTCGGAGGTGACGGTGGTAATGGTGGAAACTGTGCGAGTTCAGGGCAAGGTGGTGACGGTGGTGATGGTGGTGATGGTGGTGATGTCTACTTAATCTATCGAGGTACAGTCGCAGTTGATGGTGAAATCAACAACCGTGGAGGTAAAGGTGGAAATGCTGGATTTTATGAAAACACAGGAATCAGGTCAAGACTTGGCTCAAACGGTTCAGCAGGAACAAACGGTAAGACAATAATCGCTAACGCTTAGTCACTATGCAACACGAAACTCAAGAACAAACTTATGACCAAACTCATAATGCAGTAGAAGATTTATTGTTCAAAAAAGACGATAGTGGAGTAAGCAGATTCGAGCGAGAAGTTAAATCAGCTTTTTTCTCGGGCATTGGCAAATGGGTTATGTCTGGAGGTGTAGCAGTCATTGTTTTACTAGCTGGCATATACTACCAAGTACAAAACAACTCTAACCTAATCGACGAGGGTGGACGCTACACGCAAGAAGAAGCTGACCGTGATAATGAGAACGTTCAACGTCAAATTGACGGTATTAGTGATGACCTTGGTGAAATCAAAGACGATATACAATACATTCGAGAAGCAGTTACTAGATAAAATAAAACCCATGAACCCACTCTATGTAAAATGTTTTGTAGATAAGAATGTGGATCGGTCTGACCGTGAACTACGTGAATTTGTCGATGAAATGGAGCGACTGTACCCACTGAAGTTAGATATTGAAGAATTTGATGCCAGTGAACTTGAATATAGAGCAGCTAGAGGTCGGCTTTATGTAAACGATGAATCAATCTTCAAGCACACGCTACCAGTATTCAAAAAGCAGTCACGTCAAATCGATGCAGTGAAATTCTTTATTTCAAATCGAAACTGGAAAAATGGTGAAGTTAGATTGCGAGGTTACAAACTAGGACGTATCTTCAATTCCTACTATGTGACAGTTACTCGAATGCGAAAAGGCTGGAAAGATACCGCAGAGCACGAATTATTGCACTTAGTTGATGAATACACCCTAGCCAACTACGGTGTTCGTCTCGAGGACGTAATGAAAGTAAAAGACTTCGATTCTGATGTAGTCCATTCTCAAAAGTATTGGAAAGATGAAAACTACAAATATGATGAAGCGTGGGTCAAAATTGCACCTTATATCAGC
>Ga0307933_1000220_pt1 | contig 55720 bp, 41 predicted proteins | sample OrgLakmetageno88_FD_201811 | JGI IMG/M metagenome (GOLD analysis project Ga0307933, IMG submission 201811) | Saline water microbial communities from Organic Lake, Antarctica - #88 | ecosystem: Environmental > Aquatic > Non-marine Saline and Alkaline > Saline | place: Antarctica: Organic Lake... | reverse complement strand
TATTATCGTAGTTAATCCCTCCATCTTCAATAAGTGTGGTGGTGTTCAAAATATCATCTACGCCAAAGCGAATGATAGAGAATCCGAATGCACTACTTTCATCTACAGGCATGGCAAAACCCAAAAAATCGTAGTTAGTAATACTTTCAAAATAGGAAGCATGCATCAGCGAGGCTTGGTAATCTTTTACATTGGTGAGCCCTGCTGGATTCCAATACGTTGAATTTACATCCGCACTTGAAGCCACCACTGCTTTCGACATACCTAAAGAAGCAGCATCTACCCCAATATTTAAAAAATCGTTGGAATAATTACTACTCGACTGAGCACTAGAGAGTTGAGCAATCAAGAAAAAAACAAATAAAAATCTAAACAAGAGATAGCCGTTTTGCACGAAAATAGTCAATCTAAATTTGGATACAAACAAACAGAACTTGCATCTTGGTCAATAAAATCAAAGTGAATTTTTATTATCAATCCATTCCCTAGCATTCAAAAAAGCAGTTAACCAAGGTGAAACCTCATCTTTTCTGCCTGATGGATAATAAGGCCAATTCCATTGAAAAGTAGAACGTTCTAAATGCGGCATGGTTACCAAATGCCTTCCATCTTTAGAACACAGCATGGCGGTATCATAGTCCGAACCATTCGGATTTGCAGGATATTCGCTATAACCATATTTTGCTACAATGTCATAACTACCTTCTTCTTGTGGCAAACTAAACCTCCCCTCTCCATGAGAAATCCAAACACCAAGGGTGCAACCTACCAAACTCGATAACATAATGGAATTATTGTCTTGAATAGTTACCGAGGTAAAAGCACTTTCATGTTTTTGCGAATCATTGTGCAACATTTTACCGTGTTTTTCATGTGTTGGATTGATGACTTCAAGTTCCATAAACAACTGACATCCATTACATATTCCTACCGAAAGTGTATCTTCTCTAGCAAAAAAGTTCTTTAAAGCTTTGTTTGCCTTTTCATTGTACAAAAAAGCACCTGCCCAGCCTTTTGCAGAACCTAGCACATCGGAGTTTGAAAAACCGCCTACCGCACCAATAAACTGAATGTCTTCTAGCGTTTCTCTTCCAGAAATCAAATCGGTCATATGAACATCCTTTACGTCAAAACCCGCCAAATACATGGCATTTGCCATTTCTCGCTCTGAATTTGAACCTTTCTCGCGAATAATCGCCGCTTTTGGCTTGCCTTTAACACTCGATGAAGCGATTGATACCGACAACTTCCCCTCAAAATTTTCAGGGAATTTAAAGCTCAAAGGCTGTTTTTTGTAATTCTCAAAGCGGTCTTTGGCTTTGTTGTTTGCACATTGTTTTTGATCGAGCAAATAGGATGTTTCCACCCAAACAGTTCGCAAATGAGGAATGTTAAACTCCTCAACACCCTCCCTATATTTTAAAGTCAACACCTCTCCTGCCTCGGCGCTGCCAATTTCATAAAAATCGATATTGGCATTCTTTAAAATCGAAGGAATGTCTGCATCACTACTTTGAATGACGATACCGCTATTCTCCGAAAAAAGCAATTTTATCAAATCTTGCTCTTGAATGCTTGTCAGGTCAATTTGCATACAAACCCCATTTTGAGGGAAGCACATTTCTAACAGTGTGGTAATCAATCCTCCTGCTGAAATATCATGACCTGCCAATATTTTTTCTTCTTTTATAAGTTCCTGAACAACGTTAAATGCTTTTTTGAAAAGAGCAGCATTATTGATGCTCGGCGCTTCGTTGCCAATTTGAGCGATGGTTTGTGCAAATGAAGAACCTCCGAGTTTGTAAGTATCTGCCGAAAGATTCAAGTAATACAGCTTATTTCCTTGCTTATTAATTGCCATAGGAGAAACCGTTTTTCGAATATCGGAACACTCACCAACTGCAGAAATAATAACTGTTCCTGGCGAAATCACTTCATCGTTGGGGTATTTTTGTTTCATCGATAAAGAATCCTTTCCTGTAGGAATATTGATTCCCAAAGCAATGGCAAAATCAGAGGTTGCTTTTACCGCACGGTAAAGTCTTGCATCTTCTCCTTTGTTTTTGCAAGGCCACATCCAGTTGGCAGAAAGCGAAACACTGTTCAATCCATTCTTTAGAGGTGCCCACACCAAGTTGGTCAGCGCTTCGGCAATGGAGTTAAAACTACCCGCTTCAGGATTTATCAAACCACTGATGGGCGAATGCCCCAATGACGTAGCAATACCTTTTGTTCCTGTAAAATCGATACTGGTAACTCCACAATTGTTCAGCGGTAATTGCAATGGCCCCACACACTGCTGCGTTGCTACCTTTCCGCCTACACTTCTATCAACTTTGTTGGTCAACCAATCCTTGCAAGCCACTGCTTCCAATCTCAATACATTCTCTAAGTAGCTGTGTAAGTTTTTTAAATCGTAAGAGAGTGTTTGATAGTTTTTAGCAACCGTTTGATCTTTGATAACTGTTTTGGGCGAATTACCAAAAAGGTCTTGTAAACTCAGGTCGAACACTTTTCCAGCAACTTTTGATTGAATACTAAAACACATATCATCAGTTACTTCACCAACCTCGTAATAAGGGGCTCTTTCGCGCTCCGCTACACGCTTAAGCATTTTTGTATCTTTATCTTTGATAATCAATCCCATCCTTTCTTGCGATTCATTACCCACAATTTCTTTGGCAGATAAACTAGGGTCTCCCACCGGAAGTTGATCGAGATGTACCACTCCTCCTGTTTCTTCTACCAATTCCGAAATACAGTTCAAATGCCCACCTGCCCCATGGTCGTGCACAGAAACAATGGGATTCTCATCACTTTCTAGCATGGCTCTCAATACATTGGCAACACGTTTTTGCATTTCTGGGTTTGATCTCTGCACTGCATTTAACTCAATTCCAGCACTTAGCTCTCCTGTATTTTCGGAAGAAACTGAAGCACCTCCAATACCAATTCTATAATTTTCACCCCCCAACACCACAATTTTATCCGAAGTCTTTGGGGTTTCTTTGATTGCCTGATCTTTTAATCCATAGCCCACACCGCCAGCCAACATAATTACTTTATCGAATCCTAATTTGGAATGATTTTTTGAGTCAGCTATTTCTTTTTCGTGATGCTCAAAAGTAAGCAACGAACCAGCAATCAAAGGCTGCCCGAATTTATTTCCAAAATCCGATGCACCATCCGATGCCTTTATGAGCAAGTCCGTAGGGGTTTGATACAGCCATTTGCGGGCTGTCATGGAATTTACCCATGGTCTTTTCTCGCCAATTCGAGGATAGGAAGTCATATATACCGCTGTTCCTGCCAACGGAATGGATCCCTTCCCTCCTGCCAATCGATCTCTGATTTCGCCCCCAGCACCTGTAGCAGCACCATTAAATGGCTCTACCGTGGTAGGGAAATTATGTGTTTCTGCTTTTAAAGAAATGACTGATTGCACCTCTTTTTCTTGGTAATAAGAAGGTTTATCGGCATGCTTTGGCGAAAATTGGGTAAACACAGGTCCTTCTACAAAAGCAACATTGTCTTTGTATGCCGATACTATATGATTTGGATTTTTTGCAGCCGTCTCCTTAATGAGTTTGAATAGTGACTGTGGCATTGTTTGCCCATCAATTTCAAAAATACCGTTGAAAATCTTGTGTCTGCAGTGCTCTGAATTCACCTGAGAGAATCCAAAAACCTCTACATCGGTGAGTGCTCTTCCCAATTTTTTACTCAGCGCTGCTAGGTAAGCAACTTCTTCTTCGCTCAAAGCCAACCCCTGTTGTTTGCTAAAATTTGCAATGTCTTTGATTTCCAACACAGGCTTTGCTACTTCATTTTGTACAAAAACAGCTTGGTTGATCTCGCTATATTTTTGAAACAACATTGGGTCAAAAACATCCCCTTCTTGGTAGTTTTTAAAAACTTCGACTCTTTGAATGCCAACAATGCCCATGTTTTGGGTGATTTCTACCGCATTGGTACTCCACGGACTCACCATGCTGGCTCTTGGTCCAGTAAAATTGCCAACAATGGTTGGTTTCTGTATGATTGGCATGCCTCCAAAAAGCCAGTGAAGCTTTTCCAGCGTTTCAGGCTGAAATGTTTGAATTGTTAAAACCCCGTAAACCAGTTTGTTTTCATCGCCAAAAAAGTAGATCATTTGATGTGTTTTATTTAAGCCCAAAATTATGAATTTTGAAGGTTTATTCATATACTCATTTTAAACATGAAAAAAATATTTTTAAACTCTGAAATTGCTTGCCGTCTATTTTAATCATATCTTTGTAAAGAACTACACATAAATAAATTTGTAAAATATATTGAAATAACTAAAATCAACATTAATTTAAGTTAATTCATGAATGCAGCAAACTACTTTTTTTAAATTAAAGTAGGTAAAAAAAAATGAAACCTTTTGAGGTTGAAGCTTTTGAAATACAACAAGTTATTTTAGTAATAATTTTATAGTGCAAATCAGTTTACTGCACTTTAAGATGAGTGCAATAATTTATACCTTTATAATATAATTCTTTAAACTACAAGTTTAAAAAAACTAAAATTAATTTTAAAAAAAATTGTTATGAAACTACCTAAGTTTGATATTTTTAATTTAAAGCCATTCAAAAGAAAAGAAAAAGGGGGAGCTAAACAAGCTAATTCTTATAAGAGATCAGACTCTGATGATCTCACTGAAAAAATAGTTAAAAAGGGCGTAAAGGTAATTTCATCATTTTTCGAAAAGTTATCTAAAGAAGATCAAATAAATTTTGAATTAGATTTAAGTAATGATCTTGAAATAGACGACTTATCGCTGGAAATAATATTGCAACGTGTTTCTGGAAATTCAAATTTTGATTTAAAAAGGGTTAAACACCTAAATCTAGGAAATAGCGATCTCAACCTAGAACGCAACACGCTTATACTATCTGATTATTTTCCCAACCTAGAGTCTTTGAACTTATCAAACAATGGGATATCAAGTTGCAATCAGCTAAATGGATTTTTTAAGCTTAGCGAGCTGATATTAAATGAAAATGAAGAAATCAAAAATATTTCAGAAATCATAAAACTGCCTAAATTAGAAAATCTTGAATTGTGCAATTGCGGATTAACCACAGAAATTATTAAAACTGCCATTGAAAAACTAGACCCTGAAGAAAATCCCTCAATCCTTAAAAATCTTGATTTATCTAAAAATAAACACATCAAAGAATTACCAAATAATATTGGAGATTTAATTAACTTAAATTTATTGATAATAAATGATATTAGAAATTTTACAGGTAGAAACTTAAGTTTTATTAATAAAAACTGTGAAATTCATTGCACTTCTTTCAATACGCGAAAAAAACTTAAAATTAAGAATAATGCAGGGGAAAAAGCTCATTCAATTTCTTTTAATCAAAAAATTTCATCAGTTATCATAAAATCTCATGATCCAGATGGATTAAGCCTATTGTCCGATAGTTTCAATATACAAAGCTCTTCAATTCAAGAAAATAAATCAGGAATTACTCATGGAGAAATTGATGAAAGCGACTCTTATTCAGTGGAAGAAGAAATAACAGAACAAACTAGCCCAGGTAGCGATAATTACAGCTCTATATCAACAACCGCAGATAGATTTTTAGTTGGGAATGATAGTGATGCAAGTGTTAATTCTGCCCCAATAATTCCTAGTAGAGTAAGAAGAGTTGAATTGAATACAGGGGTTGATGATGAAAGAAGTACTGCATCCGCTCCTGATCGTTTAGAAAACAACGATTTACATCCATTGATCGAATCTGAGAGTGAAGATGGTAGTTTATCATCGGCTGATTCATCTTTTAATTTTTCAGGCGACGAATCAGAGGATGATATTTCAATAGATACAGATCCAGGTGATGATGGAAGTCATTCAATAAAATTCCGTCGCTAGCTAACCCTTGATCACCCGTTTGAATCGTGTGTAGCATCCAAATCTGCAGAGAAATAAAGGTTCTAGCGCTTATCTTTATTAGCACTCATTAAAAACGAGCGCTAGCCAAGGAATGTATCTCTGTTTTTAACTAACCTTCACTGCGTTCTATTTTTGAAAAAATCCACTTCAACAATACATAACAAAAACCTGCATAAACAGCACCCACCAAAAAACCAGTAAGCACATCTAGTGGGTAATGAACACCAATGTATATTCTACTATAGCCAAGTAAAAATCCCCAGAAAAGCAGCAATAGCTGAACATACTTAAATTTACTTTTTAAAAGCAAGCCAAAAAATACAGCAATAGCCATGGAGTTTGCTGCATGTGCAGAAAAAAATGAATATTTGCCTCCGCAGCGTTCTTTTACCAGTCTAAAAATTCCTTCTAAATCAGGATAATGACATGGTCTTAGCCGTTCAAAACCATATTTAAAGAAGTTACTTGTTTGGTCGGTAAGTGTTATTAACAAAGCAACTGCTAACAACGTAAACAATGTTTTTTTGAAGCCAAAAGCACGGTAGGTAAAAAATAGGAGTAGCAGGTATAGCGGTATATGGCTGTACTTATTGGTAACAAACAACCAAAAAGCATCCCAGGCAGCAGTTCCTAAATTATTAAGGAGCAAAAAAAGCTCAATATCATAAGCAATGAGTGTGTCAATCATAAAAAGCAATGGTTTGAGTATATATAAAAAGAACCCAAAACACTCCTGTTTTGGGTTCTAAAAATAAACAATATCTTACTTAAGAAGCAGAATGCTCCTTAGTTAAAAAATCTTCAAAAATTGAGGAGGCATTGAACTGAGAAGCTTTTTCTCCCTGTCTAATAATAACCATATTTTCAATCACATCGTCTTGTGCAATGCTATCTACCACCTCTTGACCAGAAATTACTTCTCCAAAAACAGTATGATTACCATCTAACCATGGAGTTGCTATGTGCGTAATAAAAAACTGACTACCATTGGTTCCAGGTCCTGCATTTGCCATAGACAACATACCTGGTTTGTTGTGTATATGCTTTAGTGCTCCGCTTTCATCTTTCGTAAATTCATCCGAAAAATTATAACCTGGTCCGCCTGCACCTGTTCCTGTAGGGTCGCCACCTTGAATCATAAAATCTGGAATAACCCTATGAAATTTGATTCCATTATAGTAAGGTTTGTTCACGAATTCATCTGAAACAAAAGTATTGGTTCCTTCCGCCAAGGAAATAAAATTTGCAACGGTAAAAGGGGTGTCCTCAAATTTTAGGTTTAATAAAATCTCACCTTTGTTTGTCTGCATCTTTGCGTAGATACCATCGATTAAGTTGTTATCTTGTGTTGACTCGTTCATAGTAAAAAATTAAATCAGCTATTTTCAATTATGTGTCTAAAAATTATTTAACCTCTAATAATTCCACTTCAAAAATCAATGCATCAAATGGTCTTATTTTACCACCTTTTCTTGGGGTAGAACCATAAGCCAACTCTTGGGGTATAAAAAACTTATACTTAGCACCTTCCTTCATTAATTGAAGTCCTTCTGTCCATCCTTTGATAACTCTATTAACACCAAATGAAGCAGGCTCTCCTCTGTCTACCGAACTATCAAATACCGTTCCATCAATCAATGTACCGTGGTAGTGAACTTTTACCTGATCTGTAGCAGCTGGTTTTTTTCCACTTCCTGCTTTCATCACCATGTATTGAAGTCCGCTTTCAGTTTGCATAACCCCTTCTTTGGATTTATTTTTATTCAAAAAAGTAATACTTTCCTGTTTAACTTTTTCATACTTTTTCATGGTCTCTGCTTCCTCCTCTGCTTTTTTTAGCTCTCTCATTTTTCTGTAGTAAGTGCTCAAAAATTGATTCACACTTTTCTCCTCTATCAAATAATCTGTGGTGTCGCTTTTAAAAGCTTGAACAAATAAATCTTTGTTGATATTGTCGAAATTTTTACCAAGCTGTAGCGAAGAATTCATGCCCAATGCATAACTAACAGAATCTAGCTCTGTAGCTAATGATTTTTTGGTTACTGCAGCTTTTTGGCATGATGCTAGGGTCAAGCCAATCATAAAAAGGACGGAAAAACGTTTAACTATTTTCATTTTTAATATTTATTTTTAATAATTTTAATACAATTTTTAAAGACTGCAAAGGTCTTATTTTTTTTCTATCACCGCCAAAGCTATGCATTTTAAACGAAGGGAATAAAAAAATTGCTTCCTCTCCTTCACTTAATGTTTTGACTGCTTCTCTCAACCCCTCTTCTAGGTCTTGCTGGTCAATTGCATAAGTTCTTACGCCGATTTCATCAAAACTATAAATTATTTTTGAATCTAGGTCCTCAATTTGATAAATATATTCCACCAAGTCTCCAAACTTTGGCTTGTAATCGTTATTATTATCAACCTTGTAGGCATACCAAAAGCCTTTGTTTGAATTTATATAAGTTTGGGTAGAATCCTTTGCTATTAATTGATTAATAGCCTCTATTTCAGATTGATTGATGGAGGTTCTGAGCGCTATGGAAGCGTCGATAGACTCATGCGTTTTCCTGCTAATTGGATGCCTAGGCTCTGGTGAAGAACACGCTGCAAAAAAAATCGCAACAATCAATAGTAAAAAAGCACGGCAAACCTTAGTCATAAGAACTCAATAAATCATTTTGATACGAAGGTAATAATTCTCTAAAAAAAGTAACGGTTTGTTCCATGTCTTTAAAAGATCTTCCACCAGCTGCATTTTCATGCCCTCCGCCTTCAAAATGTTTTTTAGCAAAGCTGCTAGCCGAAAAAGTACCTTTAGACCTAAATGATATTTTAATAAGTTGTTGCTCTAAATCTTCTGTAAAAAGAACTGCAAATACAACTCCTTTTAAACTCAATGCGTAATTTACAATTCCTTCGGTGTCTCCTTTTCGGTGTTTTTCGGGATTTAAATCTTCTCTAGTCAAACAGATGTAAGCCGTTTTGAATTCACTCATCACCGCAAGGCTGTTGAGCGACCTACCCAGTAGCTGAAGCCTGTGAAGCGATTTGTTGTCGTATACATTGGAATGTATCCGCTCGTTATTTGCGCCACACGCTATTAAATGAGCAATTACTTTGTGGGTATTGCTGGTGGTGGCAGGGAATCTGAAAGAACCGGTATCCGTCATAATACCCGTATACAAACAAGTAGCAATCTCTGGGCTGATGGTATCTTCTGGAGCTATTTTTTGCAAGAAGTAATAGACCATTTCGCAAGTAGAAGACATGGAAGAATCTGAATAAGTGTAACTAGTAATTTCTTGGGGTTCTTCATGATGGTCTATCATTACTTTGGTGTTGGTAAGTGGTGCTAAAAAAGCCTCCATTTGCCCCCCTACCCTATTCAAAGAGTTGAAATCAAGATAAAAAATCAACGATGCATTTATCAATTCTTTTTTAGAGGCTTCTGCCTTTTTCTCGAAACAATAAGTTTGTTTTGCGCCAGGTATCCATTTTAAAAAAGCAGGAAAGTCATTGGGGGTTACTACCAACGCTTTTTTGCCTTGTTGCTCAAAAAAATGAAAGAGTGCCAAACAAGCGCCAATGGCATCGCCATCTGGACTTCTATGAGGTATTAACACAATGCTACTTGCACTTGTTATTTTTTCTTTAATTGTTGAAATAAATGTTTCGTTCATAGCAAACGAAGGTATGATTTCTTGAGCATAGAAAATCACAACTTTTTTACAAATGCTAAAGAAATGGGAAATATTGAAAATTTATTGGATTGAAACTTTTTTGCCCGAAACAAATGAGTTAAGTTTTTTCTGTTAAAAAATTGCTTTTTTTTGAAATATTAAAATTAAGCGATGAAAGGGAATCAGAAAAAAATATAACCTATAGATTCAGCTCAGGTTCTTTCCAATAAAAAAGATCTAATAATTTTTAAAATAAATAATTATGACCCTAAAAGAAGATATGATAAATGGCTTACATGATTATTTTAAAAAACATCCAAGCGAACTTAGCAAACTACCCAGTAACCACAGCAATCGTCAACTTCTTAAATATCTAGACTTTATACTCAACAGAAATGGAAATGAGCAAAAAAGTAACGAAGTCAGACAACTTATAAAAAATGCCCGTAATGAAAGAATACAAAAAGAACTAAACGAAAAAAGAGAGGAGATTCGTGAAAATTACAGAAGTGAATTTTCATTAGAAAACCTCGATACAATTTTAGCTGCTTTTGCAATAGAAAATGGTATAGGCGGTAAAGAATCACCTGAAAAATTACTCAAACTCTACGATTCGATTTTAACACCTGGAAGTAACGAGAGTTCACGTTTCTCAGAATTTTTGAAGGAACAACTTTCACAACAAACACAGCAGGCAGCCCCTAATTTTACTACAAATCTACCTAGTAGCATAGATGCTGTTACAGAATTACTAGACAAACTGGGGTTTGAAACAAACCCAAATAAGGTAAATCATAATAAAAAAGCTATAAAACAAGTGCTAAAAATGAAAGGAAATATGCGGAAAACTTACTGAATACCCTTAATCAATCTTCAGAAAATTCTAAAAAAGAATATGCACAAAAAGTTGGGCATTATTACGAGAAATACGAGAAAAGAAAAGATAGATTTTTTGGAAAAACAGCTTTGAAGCATAGCATTAAAATTTCTTTTTTTACTTTAGCCATAGTGGCTGGAGTAGATACTGATGATGTAAATTATGATTCCAATCTTCATGAAAATCCTTATGATAAAAAGCTTTTAATAAAAATAAGCCCTCAAGAAAATATTACTGCTTTTGGAAATACAAGCAATAATTGTGTCGAAGAAAAGAATTCAACACCATTTGAGGAGGAGGTGAAAAAGGCTGAAAATATATTTAACAATCAGGAATTCGAAGAATATTATCAAAAAAACAAACTTTAACCTGTGGTATTTACTAAAATTGATTCAAACTTATGCTGTAGAAATTGTTTAGCAAGTGTATCCATGGTTTCCTCTTCCAACTAAAGGAGCTATCCAACCCCAGATAAGAAAGCGTTTTTTCAGCATCCAAAAGAAAATAATAAATTATACTTTAATATTAGAGAGAGAAAATCTAGTTTTTTAAAAATATTTGCTTTAATTGCAAAAAAATAAAAAACATCTTACCATGCAATCAATTATTCAATCTTCACCAAACAACCCTTTGAATAACAAGCAACGCTCAAATCAAAAACTTGATGATTCAATTACACAGCTATTAGACGAACTAGGATTTGAAACAAACCCAGAGTATGTAAATTATGATCCGGCAAGGATGGCATACGCCATTGCTAAACTTGACAAGAAAGCAAAGAACAAAAGTAGAAGTTTTTTTAAGAGAAGTAGAAATACCAAACCAAAAGAAGCTAAAAAAATTACCTCTGAATTATCTTATCAATTAGAAAATATTGAAAATTCAGAAGAAAAAAATAATTTAAAAAGTGAATGGGCAGCTACTACTAAAAAGTTCTATGAAGATTTTGAACCTAAACAAAAACAAAGTATGGTTAGCAGTATTGGGAATTCAGCTTCTGATATTGCCTATTTATTTGGATTTGAGAGCGTAGCTACCGCATTATACTTTGCTGATTCCGCTGCTGAATCTAGTAATAACAATCAAAATTATACTGAAAATCTTCAAAAAAAAGGAGAAGGAGAATTTAATGCTCTTTCAGAGGCAAGTATTGAGAACATAGCTAATAATTTAACAAATGTTAATACAGCAAAAAATAATCATATTAATAATAGGGTAAACTTTAAGTAAATAGGTTTTTATGAGAATTTAGGAATTCTATTTTTTTTCTTTATCAATTAAAAATTTTGAAGTACAGCCCAGCTATCTTTATGAATCATAACGAAGAGAAGCGGAAAAGAGGATTATGAAATTTTAGTCGGTTTTAGAATAGCTAAAGATTCATTATGAAAAATCACTACAAACCCCCACATATTTTTTAAGTTAAATTTTTTAAACAAACGCTCAAAAAATTTTGTATTTTTTCCTAAAATTTAGGTAACAAAAATGCTAGGATTCATCAACGAACTTTCTACACTCGATCAGGCATATTGGGCTTGCGCCATTGTTGGGTCTGTAATTATCGGTGTCTTTGCATTGCTTACCATTGTGGGTGGCGGTGTAGATGTGGATATGATTGCCGATGCAACTGTTTTTCAGGCAGATGATGGTGGCGTTGGTTTTCAGTTTTTTACCATTAAAGGAGCCTTTGGATTTGTTACGGTTTTTGGCTGGACTGGCGTTTCCTGTCTTGACAGTGGCTACTCCTCTCAATCAACCTTTCTGATTTCCTTTGCTGCAGGTTTGGCAATGATGTTTGCAACTGCATTGCTTTTTCATTGGTTTCAAAAACTAACCGAGCAAGGAACGCTCAATGTGAAAAATGCCATTGGAAAAACAGGTACTGTGTACATACCCATTGGCAAAAACCGCTCTAATTTTGGGAAAATTCACTTAAATTTTCAGGGTGGATTACACGAACTAGCGGCAATTACCAATGATATAGAAGACCTAAAAACAGGCACACTGGTAAAAGTTCTTCAAATTGTTTCAGAAGAGTTAATTTTGGTGGAAAAAATAACGAATATTAAATCATAAGATAAAAAATGGATGATAATTTACTATTGATTGCGCTTAGAAGCACAGCTAATAACATTTTTTTAACCCTCGTAACCATCGCTATTTTGGTGGTTTTTATATACTCTATGTACCGCCGATACAAGCGTTGTCCTTCCGATAAAATATTGGTGGTATACGGTAAAACTGGAAGCGGAAAATCTGCGCGTTGCATTCATGGTGGGGCAGCTTTTATTTGGCCTATTATTCAAGATTACCAGTTTTTAGATCTTACCCCCATCTCTATAGAAGTAAACCTAACCAACGCACTGAGTAAACAAAACATTCGTGTGAATGTACCTTCTAGATTCACCATTGGTATTTCTACAGAACCAAGTGTAATGCAAAATGCTGCAGAACGTGTTTTGGGTTTAGACCTAGACTTGGTTCAAGACCTAGCACAAGAAATCATTTTTGGGCAGCTTCGTTTGGTTGTGGCTTCTATGGATATTGAAGAAATCAATTCCGATAGGGATAAATTTTTAGCACACATTACACACAGTGTTGAGGTGGAGCTGAAAAAAGTAGGTTTAAAGCTCATCAACGTAAATATTACCGATATACACGATGAATCTGGCTACATAGAAGCGCTGGGTAAAGAAGCTGCTGCAAAAGCGGTGAATGAAGCAAAAGTAAGTGTTGCTGAAAAAGACAGAGATGGTGCTATTGGGGCTGCAGCAGCAATACAAGATCAACGTGTGCAGGTAGCAGACAAAATTGCAAAAGCAAATATAGGTGAGGCAGAAGCAAACCGAATGGAACGTGTTCAGATTGCAGATGCCAACTCAAAAGCAATTGTAGGAGAGGCACAAGCAAACCAACACGAACGCGTAAAAATTGCAGATGCCAATGCAAAATCGATTGAAGGAGAAAACTTATCTACAATAGAAGTCGCTGAGTCAAATGCACTAAGAAGAGAAAAAGAAGCAGAAGCAAATAGATTAGCAGTTTCTGCAGAAAAAGTGCAAGCTGCAAAAGCACTGCAAGATTCTTATCTAGCAGAGAGAGAGGCAGAACTAGCAAGGGCAGAAAGAGTAAAAGCACAACAGTATGCTGATATTGTGGTGCCCGCAGAAATAGACAAGAGAAAAGTAGAAATCAATGCAGAAGCAGAAGCAGAACAAACTAGGAGAATTGCAAAAGGTGAAGCAGATTCGATTTTTCTAAAAAAGGAAGCAGAAGCAAAGGGTATGTATGAAGTATTGACCAAGCAAGCAGAAGGTTTAGATAAAGTGGTGAAAGCAGCCGGAGGTAATCCAGATGATGCAGTAAGACTTTTAGTAGCCGATAAATTAGCCGACTTGATGGAAATTCAAGCGGAGGCGATCAAAAATATCAAAATCGATAAAGTAACCGTTTGGGATAATGGAGGAGGTAATTCCAAAGATGGAAAAACTTCTACTTCTAACTTTATATCAGGTATGTACAAAGCCATTCCGCCACTACAAGAAATGTTTGACATGGCAGGGATGCAGCTTCCAAATTACCTAAAAGGTGAGAATGTTGAAAAAAAATCGCAACCTACAGATCAATCTGAAGAAAAAGAAAATTTAAAAAACGAGACAAGAAAAAACTTTATCAATCCACCAAAAGAAGATTCAAAGCCAACTAAAAATAATGATGACGATGATGATTTAGGAGACTTTGATGACTTTGATTTTGATGATGATATTTTACCAGATTTTCCAATAAAAGACTAATTCTGAAAAAAAATAAAATATTTTTTAACACTTATTCCCTCAAGAACCTCTCATGATTGACATTGAATCGATAAAACTTGAGAAAGCAGTACTGGTAGGAGTCATTACTCAAGAACAGGATGAAACTAAATTAGATGAGTACCTCAATGAGTTGACTTTTCTTACAGAAACTGCAGGCGGTGAGGTAGTAAAAAGGTTTACTCAAAAATTGACGCATCCGAATCCAAAAACTTTTATTGGCACTGGAAAACTTTTAGAAATACAGGGTTATATTGAAGAAAATGAAATTGGAACTGTTATTTTTGATGATGAACTTTCTGCTTCTCAACTCCGTAATCTTGAAAAAGCTCTCAAATGCAAGATTATAGATAGAACCAACCTGATTTTGGATATTTTTGCAGCAAGGGCAAGCACCAGTCATGCAAAAACACAGGTAGAACTTGCCCAATGTCAGTATTTTTTACCCAGACTTACCAGACTTTGGACGCACCTTGAGCGACAAAAAGGTGGAATTGGAATGCGAGGTCCTGGAGAAACTGAAATTGAAACAGATAGAAGAATTGTACGCGATAAAATTGATTTGCTAAAAAAGAAATTACTGCAAATTGACAAGCAAATGGCAATACAAAGAAAAAATCGTGGCAAACTAGTACGAGTTGCCTTGGTTGGCTACACAAATGTTGGTAAATCTACCATCATGAATTTGATAAGTAAAAGCGAAGTATTTGCAGAAAACAAGCTTTTTGCAACACTCGATACTACGGTAAGAAAAGTGGTGATCAAAAATATTCCTTTCTTACTAACTGATACTGTTGGGTTTATACGAAAACTACCTACGCAACTCATCGAAAGCTTTAAATCAACCCTTGATGAAGTACGAGAAGCAGATTTATTGATTCATGTGGTAGATATTGCACACCACACTTTTGAAGATCATATAGCGGCGGTAAATAAAATATTGCTGGAAATCAAAGCCAGCAACAAGCCTTGCATCATGTTGTTTAATAAAATAGATGCTTACCTGCCAGAAAACATTGAAGAGGATGATCTAATCACCCAAAAAAACAGCAAACACTTTACCATTGATGAATGGAAAAAAACTTGGATGAATAAAATCGGTAACAGCTGCCTATTTATATCCGCAATAGAGAAAAAAAATATCGATGAAATGAAGTCATTGATATTTGAGGAGGTTAAGAAAATTCATACAACTCGATTCCCGTACAACGACTTTTTGTACGAAGAGTATGATGAAACAAATGATGTTGGAGTTGGTGATGTTGGAGGTGGTGGAGATAGCGGTGAATAAAATCACTTATATCTATACCTGCCAAAAGATTGTATACTCAAACCATTTAGCTTCTTAGGGAATTTAGGAGCCATATTTTTTTCTTTATCAATGTTAAATTTTTAAACATAGCTATGATATGCTAACATTGAGCAGCGCCAAAATTTAAGCAAGAAAAAATGATCATAAAAATCCAAAAAGCTAGGAGGCTTGAGTATATCTCAGCAAAAAATGATCTTTCTTCAAAGAATCTTCTCTTTCAATCTATTTATTTTGTTGTTTCTCGGGAACAAATTTAAGTGAAGAAGTATTTACGCAGTAACGCTTACCAGTTGTTTTGATAGGTCCATCGTCAAAAACATGCCCCAGATGTCCATCGCAATTAGCGCAGATAATTTCGGTTCTTACCATTCCAAGACTTCGGTCTACTTCATAATTTACTGTACCCTCTATTGCATCGTCAAAAGAAGGCCATCCACAATGAGATTTGAACTTACTACCCGAAGTAAACAACTGAGCATCGCAGGCTGTACAATGATAAGTTCCTTTTTCGAAATGATTGGTATACCCACCATTTCCTGCTGAGTCTGTGCCTTTTTTCCTAAGTACATAATACTGCTGGGGTGACAATTGTTCTTTCCATTCAGCTTCTGTTTTGGTAATTTTATCGTTAGTCATGGCTTTTGTTTTTGTGGTTTGTACTTTTTCCATAGATCGGTTACAACTCATCAGTAAAAATAAAAATAGTATTGGTAAGTATTTCATAAAGAATATTTTTTTGATCTAAAAATTTGTGTCCAATAAATAACCAGCTAGTTTCAAAACTTCTAGCTCTGCAATTTTAGCTGCATATTTAGCTTTGTTTAAATTTAACTTTGCATTCATCAGATTTAGCTGTGCTTCTCTGTATTGAATAGACGTAGACTGCCCAAGCTTAAAGGCTGATTCACTTCTCTGAAAGTTGAGCTGATTGGTTTTAAGATTTTTTTGTTCCAGCGCTATGATATCAAGTGAATTTTGATAAGTTTCGTAGGCATTTTCAATAGATCTTTCAACTTCTTTTAACACTTCTTCTTTTTGAATAGAAAGCCTATCTCTAGTGATTACTGCATTTCTAGAGTTGATAATAGAGGATCCTCCATCAAACAAATTCCAATTGAGCGTAACTCCAGCACGCGGACCTTGACTAATGATATTATCGAAAAAAATACTTGATTCATCAATTGATGTATTTGTGCTGTATGAAGCATTGATTGAAATTGTTGGTAAAAAGTTCTTCCTTACAATATTCATGTCTAATTTACTGATGGTGATATTTTTGTTTGCTTTTGCAATAGAAGCATTTTGTGTAAGTGCTTGTTTTCTTAGCGCTGCTAAATCAAACATTGATTCAAAATTTACAATGGCATCCAATTCAACAGGCGCATTGATGGGCTTGCCAAGACTTAAATTTAAATTTCTTTTAGCATTTAAAAAACTAGTCTGTAGTTTTTTGAGCTCTAATACATCCGAACTATAATCTACTTCTGCATTCAGCACTTCTAGTTTGGTGTTTTGCCCAAAATCGTAACCAAGCTGCAAACGCTTAAACCTTTTCTCAGAAATAGCCAACGTTTCGGATAAAATACTGGTTTGTGCTGTGATTTCTGCTACTTGGTAATATTGAGTTACAAGCTGCAATACCATGTTCTCTATAACGATGCGAGCTTCTAGCTCAGAAAGGCGATAGTTTTCTTTTAGTTTTTTAAAATTATAGAGCCTCCCAAGCCCGTCAAATAATACATAATTTACACCAATACTACCTCCATAAGAAGTTCGTTCTGCTGCTTCTTGAGAAATTACCCGCCCATCAAGAAGTGTTTGTTCTCCATTCTCTATACTTTTGTTTGCATTTGCTTCTAGCGCAATACTTGGCAGAAATCCACTATTGAGAAAACTAGCATTATTTTTAGCTATCTGCACGTTTTTTTTTGCCATTTTCACACCATAATTGAACTCCAAAGCCATTTTGATGGCTTCTTCTTTGCTCATTTTATCCTGAGCATAAATATTCAATGAGATAAGAATGACAAGAAATGTTATTTTTTTACAGTAATCCATCTTTCTCTGATTTTTGTTCAATGATGGCTCTTTCCACTTCTTCTCTTGTTATTTTTTTACCTGTAATCAACCATTTAACAAATACTTTGATTGAATTGCTAAGAGATAACAATAAGGGCAACATAATAAGGGTGAGCACTGTAGCAATAGCAATGCCATAGGAAATAGAAATTGCCATTGGTTTTAGAAACTGAGCTTGCCTGCTTTCCTCCCAAAGAAGGGGCATTAAACCTGCAATGGTGGTAATCGAAGTTAAAAAAATTGCCCTAAATCTAGACATACTTGCTTTGTAGATGGCTGGACCGAATTTGAGACCACTTTTTAGGTAATAATTCAATTTACCAATCAACACCAATCCATCGTTCACCAAAATACCTATAAGGGCAATGATTCCCAAAAAGGATAGAATATTCACCTTAAAACCATGAATCCAATGCCCCCAAGCTACGCCAATCAAGCTAAAAGGAATCATGATTAAAAGCAGCAAAGGCTGGCTATAACTTCTAAATGTAAAAGCAATGGTGATGTAAATCATGGTTAAAATCAACGGAAAAACAGTTTTTGAAGAGCCTGTGGTTTTCTCTGCTTCTCTATTTTGACCTTCGTACAATACGGAAACCGACGAATATTTTGAAATGATAGAAGGCATGATTTCATCTCTAATCACCTGAATAGCTTCAGTTGCGCTATCATCCGCATTTTTTAATTCTGCATACACTTGAATTTCCCTTTTACCCTCTAGGTGATTGATAAGTACATCTCCGCGTTTGATAGCATACGTTGCTATCTCCGAAAAAGGAACTCGGTTTCCAGATGCTGTGGTTATTTGAACATCTTCTAGATTTTTAATGGACGAACGATCTTCTTGATCGTATCGAACCCAAACCTTAATTTCATCTCTACCACGCTGAAATCGTTGCACTTGGTAACCAAAAAAACCGTACCTTATTTGGTTCATCACCTTTTGCAAATTCAATCCTAACGAATAAGCATTTTCATTCAGCTTGATTTGAATTTCTTTAACACCTGCAGGATCGTTATCAGAAATATCCTTTAAAACAGGCATTTCAACCATGGCTTTTTTCAAATCCCTTTTCGCCGATTTCAATTCATCAATATCAATACCTAGCAATGAAATAGCTACTGGCACACCTCCAAACCTGGAGCCCGATCCGTAACTCAAACTTTCTACCTCATCAAACTCTCCTGCTTTAATTCTGATAGCCGCCGTAATTTCATTGGCAGAAAAATCACGAAGTTCTCCTGGAAGTAAGTTTAAAAGCAAAGAACCATCTGATGAACTTGGACCAATTCTTCTAATCGAATTTCTTACAATCTGCTGACTATTTGAGCTTTTTTTACGGAAATCTTCATTCACCAACCAAACTGATTCTTCTATTTTTGACAATATGGAATCGGTGATTTTCTCGTGTGTACCTTTTGGCATTTCCAATGATATACTTACACGATCGCTTGCCACACTAGGAAAAAAATCTAATCGAATAATTCCACCAAAAATTGAAGCCATCGTAATAATGAGCGCAGCAATTGGAATGACAAATCCTAGCAATTGATTTCGAAGGAATAATTTTAAAGTAGGTGCATACAATCGATCTCTGATGTAAAAAAGGAAATTTTCTGAATGCTTGTTAATTCCTCTTATGAATGCAAATATGCCAGTCTTTTTATCTTCAACTTTCTTTTTTCTTTTCAAAGCTTTTGAATGTGCAATATGAGCTGGCAAAATCAATAGTGCTTCAATCAATGAAATGAGTAGCGTAAGTATCACAACCGCTGAAACCTCGGTAAAGAATTCACCTATTCTTCCATCAATAAAAAAGAAGGTAGAAAAAGCAATGATGGTAGTTGCTATGGCTGAAATAATAGGCGGAACAACTTCAAGAGTACCATCAATGGCTGCTCTAATAGGCGTTTTACCTCTTTCGTAATGGTGGTAAATATTTTCTCCAATTACAATACCATCATCTACCAGTATACCAATAACAATGATCATTCCGAATAAAGAAAGTACATTGATGGTGACACCAATCATAGGCGCAAATACAAACATGCCCAAAAAGGAAATAGGCAAACCAGCAGCCACCCAAAATGCAATTCTAGGGCTTAGAAAAAGTGATAAAAATAAGAGCACCAATAAGATACCTACGAATCCGTTTTCTGCAAGTAATTTTGTGCGTTGAGATAAGGTTATAGAGCTATCACTAGCAATGTTTATTTGAATTTGTTCGTTTTGCTGGTTGAATTTATTTATAAAACCTTTTACAGAAGCTGCAGATTTTAGCAAGTCCTCATTATTGGTATTACTTACCGAAAAGTAAATGGAAGTTTCACCGTTGTAATAAATTCTATTGGGAGATTCAGCCCACTTTGTTTTAACAGTTGCTACATCCCGCAACCTTACCAATTCTCCAGAAGGCGTAGATTTTACTACAATTTCAAGAAAATCAATATCCCTATAATTCTTGTTTTTAGCCCTAATGAGGTAATCTTCATTTGGTGTTTTAATATTTCCGCCCGAAATTAAAATATTTGACTGAGCCACTGCAGTAGCTACTTCCTGAAAGGTTAAGTCGTATGCCCTGAGGTTGGCTTCGCTCAATGCAATTTCAATTTCTTCTTCTGGAAATCCAGATAAATCTACCTGAGAGATTCCATCGATGGCAAGTAATTCACTTTCAATGTTTCTAGCATACTGCTTGAGTGTTTTAAGTGGAATATTTTTTCCGCTAAGCGTAAAGGATATAGTGCTTCGAACCGATTCGATGATTTCTACCACAGGAGGCTCTAAACCAGAAGGAAGCGATGGCACCCTATCAACTGCATTTTTTATATTCGACAGCACCTTGTTTATGTTGTACTTAGTGTCAATTTCAATAGATATGGATGCAAAATTTTCGCTAGAGACAGAAGTAACACGATCTACCCCCACAATTCCTTTTAGGTTGTCTTCTATTTTTGAAACTACGCCTTCTTCCACCTCTTGAGGAGAGGCACCTGGATAAATAAAAGAGATGCCGATGAGGCTGGAATCTGTAAGCGGGAAGAAAGAAGATTTTAAATTGCTTATTCCTATCAATCCAAACACGAAAAAAGCAATGATAAACACATTCACTGCTACTGGATATTTGATAAAATAACTAATAATATTCTTCACAATGAATCCAAGTTTTTGTTTTTCTAATTGATGTTTATTGTTTGTATCTGCATACCATCATAGGCTCCTGGCACTATTCTAGACAAAATAGCAGTGCCATTTTTCAATCCTTGAATAATTACTTCTTTATCTGTAAAATGAACCGCATTGATTTTTATTAATTTTAAAATCTCCTCTTCTACTATATAAATTTTTTCTTCATCTACCAGTAGTATTCTAGGTATTGTAATTGCAGCTGGTATTTCTTTTGTTTGCAAAGATGCATTTAAAAACATGCCCTCCCTCAAATCTTCTCCTGCAACAGCAATATAAACTTTCACTGTTTGAGTTTCTGAATTTACCATCGGATTGATTCTTATGATTTCTCCTTCCCAATCGCTGGTTTTATTGATATTCGAAACGGTTACTTTATTCCCTATTTTCAATAAATCTACGTTAGACTCCTTCATATTTACCACGAGTTCAAAAACAGTATTGTCCATATATACTCCCAATTGTTGTCCTGTTCTCACCAACGCTCCCTGATTTACCAACACCTTTGTAAGTACTCCATTGTAAGGAGCTTTGATGCTGTATTTTTTAAACCTAGTTTCTAAATTTTTTAGATTGTAGTAATTGGTGAGGATGGACCTGCCTGAAAGAAAGAATTTTTCTTTGTCTGATGAGATTTTGGGCAATATTGGTGTAGGCTTATTAATTTCGAAATCATGAAGATATGATTGCCATTTTTCGAATTCTTTTGGAAAATCTAACTGTAAATCTGGCATAATAGCTGCTAAGCTATTTAGAAAACTACTTTTTTGAGCTCTTAAATTTGCCAAGAATTCATCACTATCTATGGCAAGAATGGTTTCTCCTTTCAAATATTTTACGCCCTCTCTGTAGTCTTTTTTGGTGATTTTTAAAACTCCTTGCACCTCGCTATACAAGTCGATTTTATTTTTTGCAGCCAAGTTACCACTTGCACTCACACTTACACGAACCGAATTATTTTGAACATTTTGTGTGTAAACCCTTTTAATTTTTTTTTGAAATTCAGGAACTTTCCTTTCGTCTGGCACTGCAATTTTTTTACCAACAAAAATCGAAATGACCAACAAAAAAATGGCAAGAACTGCTAATATGGTTTTTCTCATGCTTTTATTAAAACTGAAACCGATTACTCAACATGAGCAATTTTGATTCGACTAAAAATACAAATTATAAGATGTGTTTTTATCATACAATGATAGAAATTTCAGAATCTGGCATTAAAGTATTATTCAAAAAAAATTAAACAGCTAATATTCAGAAAGATAACAAATACCACAGAGCTACCCAAAATACATGAATAGCTACTTTGGAAAATATACTCAAACTAGTTTAATCATAAAGAAGTCTAAAGATGTAATTCTTTACAGCTCCAATATTTTTAATGAAAAGCAAACTTTAAGAAAACACCTCTTACCCCCATATAATCTATGTTTCTGGTAAATTCACTATCTGGATTATTGTCGTAAACCAATTCATTGTTAATGGCAAATATACCCCGTATAGACGGTGAAAATATAAAATAAGGAAGATAAAAATCCATTCCCAACCCTATTTCGTATGAGAAATTATTTTCTTTCATCCTGAAAGAACCACTTTCATTATCGTCGTCGTCATTTTCATTTCCAGAAAAATTACGATCGTAAGAAACACCGCCTATTACATAAGACCTCATGTTTCGGTATTTTTTTGAATTAACCTTTACAAGCAATGGCAGCCTAAAGTAGTTTGCTCTTGCTACTCTTAGGCTATCGTTCGAGTTTTGTAAGTTCCGAAAAGTGAGTCTAACATTGCTATTGGTGAAACCTGGTTCAAATCTTAAACTCACATATTCATGCAATCTCAAACCTCCAATCATTCCTAGATTAAAGCTAGTAGATGGCTGAACATCCACAAAAGTATCATCGGTTTTCCGGTATGAAATCCTTTGTGTGTTTTGGTTCAGCCCAACATAATATCCCCAGTATACTGTTTTTTTCTCCCAGTTTTGGTTGTAGAGTACCAAATCGCTTTGTGCAAAGCTATTTAAGCAACCCAAAAAAGAGATTAGCAAGAGGAATAACTGTTTTTTATTCATTTATTATTTTTTTGCAACATAAATAGTAGCTACCCCCATGGTTTGAGGCATACACTTTACATTATTAAACCCAATTTTTTCTAAAATATTGCAAAAAGATGCGCCCGAAGGAAAATTATTTGCTGATTTAGAAAGGTATTGATAAGCCTTTTTATCCTTAGAAAAAAGTAACGTAATTGCTGGCATTAAATATTTCGTGTAGCACTTATAGCCTTGTTTAAAGGGAAATTTAGCAGGAACAGAAGTTTCAAGAATCACCAACAGCCCATTTTCTTTCAACACCCTTTGTATTTCTGTCAATCCAAGTTCCAAGTTTTCAAAATTCCTCACACCAAAAGAAACCGTAACTGCATCAAAAGTATTTACCGAATAAGGTAGTGATTCTGCATCTCCGCTTACCATTGATACATTTAACAGGTTTTTTTTGGTGATTTTTTGCTCAGCGACTTCCAGCATGTTTTTGGCAACGTCAAGTCCAATAATCTGTTCTGCATTTGTTTTTGCAAGTGCTATGGCAAGGTCGCCAGTACCAGTAGCTACGTCTAATACATTCACTGGCTGGTGTTTTTTCACAATACCTACCACCTTATTTCGCCAGCGTATGTCCGATCCTGCCGAAACCAATCGATTTAACGCATCGTAACGCTTGGCAATTTGGTTAAACATTTGAGTAACCTGCTGCTTTTTGCCGCTTTCGCTTTGTTGGTATGGTTTTATTTTTTGAAACATATTATCGATTGTAGGCAATGACTTCATTTATCTTCCCAGGCATCAGCTGTTTTAATATTTTTTCGATACCCTCTTTTAGCGTAACGCTGGAAGAAGGGCAACCACTACAAGCACCCTGCAGCAATAAACTAACAATTTTGGTAGTAGGGTTGTATTCCCTAAAAGTGATGCTCCCTCCATCACTTGCCACAAGCGGCCTGATATGTTCTTCCAAGATCGCTACAATTTGCTGAGCATTTGAATCAAGCACTTCTACTGAAGCTGAATCAGCAGCTTGATTTTTCTTTTTATCCAAAGAAGGATTATTGATAAGCGGCTGATTTGATTGCAAGTAATTTTTTATAAATTGCTTGAGCTCATCTTTTATCTCCATCCACTCAATCTTTTCTTTTTTGGTAACCGATACAAAATTTTGCGAAAAGAAAACCGCAGCTACGTAACCCAAGTTGAACAAACCAGTGGCTAAATCTGAATTTTTGGCATCTTGAACCGATGTAAAATCTTCCTCTTTTTGAAAAAGCAATTTAGAGGCTACAAACTTTAACACTGCAGAGTTTGGCGTAGATTCGGTATACCATTCAATAAAATTTGCTGCGTTGCTTTTTTGGGTGAACAAGGCACCTCCTTGCCCCAAAAAAGAAATGACTTCTTGCTTTACCTCCTCTTGATGATCTCCCCAATCAACCGTGCGCGAACACTCTAAAGCAATGAAATTTACTGATATGTATACTTTTTTTATATAAGAAAATGACAACAGGTGCTTTGCCAAAGGAGATTCCGATGCTGCTTCTTGGCTATTGAACTGATGACTCCCATTGGTAAGCACGTTTTTGCTAACCAATTTTATGATGAATTTTGAGATGGTGGGTTCAATTTCAAATTCGTTGGAAATCATACTTTGGCTGCTCTAATTTTGAATGTTTCACACAAATTTAGGGATTTTTTTAAAGAGCTTAAAGATCAAAAACAATCATTTTTCCCCTTAATTATTTTATTTTTTATATTTTTGTAGAAAATAGCGGATAGCAAAAATATATTCTTGCTGTGCTAGCATAAGATTTAGCTTGTAAAATAATAACCAAACTCAAAATTTTGATTAGTACATCTATACTTTGGTGTATGGATTTTTGTTAATCTATTTAAGATTATGGTGTTATGAGTGGAGATAGCTATTTATTTTACTCTAAAATGTCACGAATTTAAAAAAGGAAAAATAATTTAAAAACAACTGAAATTTACCATGGGAAAGCAAGGAAAAAGAAAAGTTAAAAAATCAACTAAAAAGATAGAGATAGAAGAGTTAACAAAACACTTTAGAGAAGAAACAGGATTCAATTTCGATCGTTCAAAGCCAGAGGAGTTTTGGATTGATTTCTTCAAAACCCTAGAAATCATTATTAATGGTACAAATAAAGATAATGAGGATTTTACAAAGACATTCGTGCTATTGGAAAACCTAATTAACTCAAATGATCGTGTTTGCAACTTTCTTATAAACTATAAACCCGACTTAGATAAACAAGCTCAACAAAAAGAAAGCATTGAAAGTAGGTTCATGATTTACTTATGCGCTCACTATTCATTTGATAATAAATTAATTGACAATAATAATTTAGCGAAAATTGCAAACTCCTTAAGTTCAAATTTTGGGCAATTCTATAATCTTATTGAACTCTTAAAAAAAGAAAAGACCCTCTTTAAGGGAAAAGATGCAATGTCGTTGAGAATCAATTTATTCAATTTAAGAAATGCATCAGAGATAGAACAAAATAAAATCATAGAAGATTTACTAAGAGAGGATAAGAATGATAATCATAAAGTGAAAAAAGATGCATTGATACATCTTATTGAAAATGCAAAATCACCAGTAGATGTAGCAATTTCTCAATTTTTAAAAGAATATCTAAAAAGGGAATACCAATTCGATTTTGACCTATATCAAAAATATAAATATCAAAATATTCTGAAGGAATTACGTAAAACTTATGATTATGAATTGAATACTGAAGAGCCAACTAAATTTTGGCATGAGTATTTTAATATAATCACTAACCTTAGTGAAAGCTTATTTTACATACTAGATGAAGATATAAATCAGACCTTATCAAGTCTAGAAAAGGTTTTCAATTATGTAAATAACAAAAATTTACCCCCTTATCAATTCTTAATAAACCTGAACGAAGACAATACCAAATCCGCAGAAAATTCATTACAAGAAGCTTACAACAACGCTTTTGAGGCACTGACAGAAATAGATAATCTTGATTCAAACAACCTGAAAAATTGTTTGGCAACTATTAAAAATCTTTACCATGGTTTTATTGCAAATAATACAATCAATGATAAAAACTTATTTGAAACTATTCTTCAAGAGTTAAACCCATCAAGTAATTTTGTATTTGACACTAATAAACCCAGCGAATTTTGGCATCAATTTTTTAATGAGTTTATAGATGTTGTAATAGAGAGCAAGAATAAAGATTTTATTGAAGCTAAGTTAGAAATCATAAAAAACTTCTTAACACAAGAACCTTCTTATCATAAGCTACTTAAAGCCTCCAACAGCGAGGAAGTTAATAAATTAAAAATGTATTATGGGTATTTAAAGGATTATAATGAAGCTCAAAAGGTGACAGGTATTTTACCCGATATCATAAAATTTCTTGAAAATTTTGAAACACTGAACAATTTCAGCAACAAACAATTAAAAGAATTTAGTTTTTTTACAAATAATGCAAGTAACTTTCAAGAAGAAGAAAAGAATGAATTTTTAACAGCCTACTTGCAAGCCTGGAATTTGAATTCCAAAGACGAATCTGCTTTAAAAAAGCAACTAAATAGAGAGTTAAAAAACGGAAATAAAACACGACAAACATTTGCCAGACTCCTTATAGATTTTCTTAAAAACCTTAAAAAAAATGGTAATAATAAAGAGCATGTAGGTAAAAAAGATGATTTAAATCAGCTACCTAAGAAACCCCCAACAGAGTTTAAAAAAAACCTAGCTACAAAATTTAGAGAAATACTTAATAGACTTAATAAAATATACCTTGCAACGCAAGATTTAGACCTCAAAGAGGTAAGTAATTTGATGACTGATAATTTTTTAAAAGATTTAGACTTCTATGAAAAGATAGTAGGCACTGAGTCTTCACTTTCTAACGGAAATAATGACCTTATAAGTAAATACTTAGATCCTTTAATTGGCCTGTCTAAAATCAAAAACTGGGAAAGTATTTGTGCAGCTATCACAAAAAAATCTGATACTTTACATACGTTCTTTGAAATAAATTCTGATGAAGATTATTTTATTGATGAAAAAACTTATGAAAACTTAGTAACCGTTACTGAACTCGAAATCATATCGAAGACTGAAGAAGCTGAAAATGAACATATAAAATATACTGATTACAAAAAATTTATAAAACTTTGCAGTGATATTTTAGAAAATAATGGTATAAGAAAAGATGATAAAAATGCGATAACTAATTTTTTGAATCAAAATAATGAAAAGCCAGACCCATTGGGTTTTGAGGATTTACATGAAAAAATCAATGAATATATAACTCAATACCTAAGATATTTAGATGCAGAAAAAGCAAAAGAAGAATTACTAAAAGAAGAAGCAGAAAAGCCACAGGAAAAACAGAAAACCAAAAAAGGGGAACAAAAAAAGAAAGAACCTACCATAGCTATAAATGATGTTGCAACAAAAAATAACAAAACTGACAACAAGGAAAAACCTGTAAAGATACAAACCACAGACCATTGTGTAAGTAATTTTGTGCTGCACTATTCCGATAAAAAGGAAAAGGCAGAAAATATTGATTCAATCATTCAGGAATATGCTAACAGAAATGACTTTAAAGAAGTTCTTAATAGTTCTGCAAAAGAGCTAGCAGTTAAGAGAGAACCGTTTTTCCATCAATTTTTAAAAGACCTGCTAAAAAACAAAACAACTTCTAAAAAAGTGCCACCAATACTATCTAAGCTAACAGATTACTTTTTAAAACAAAAGGAAGAAGCTTCATTTAAGGTTTGTATAGTTGAAATCACTACATTTTTTGAGAAAGAAGCAAAGGAAGAAGTTTTAAAAAATATTGCTACTGATATTTTATTTAGCAATCGGGAGGATTTTTTATGTACATTATTTGAAGGAATTAAAGGAGATGAATCAGAACAATTTATCAAAATTTTTGTAGGTGAACTACAAAAAAAATCTCCGATACCAGCGCAAAAAGAAGCTCCTAAAGATCCAAATTTTGCTCATAAAAACCCCACTAACCTTGATGCCATTGAAACTCCTAAGGAAGAAAATGAAAGGCTACAACTAGAAAATAAAAAATTAAAGAAAGAAAACGAAGAACTTACTAAGGAAAACGACAAACTTATTGAAGACGCAAATAAAGTAAATCTAGCTAGCGTTAACAGTAAACAAGAAGTTAATGTTCTCCAAAAAGAATTAGCATCAGCAATTCAAAAAATAAATCAACTTGAAAATCAAGAAGTTAAAAACGAATTAGAAAAGGAAACTTCCATTCAAAAACTCAAGGAAAAAATATCCTGTTTAGAAAAGTTATTGAATAATGCAAGAGAGGCAAATAAAACTCTTGCAAGTACAGCAGTATCTTATAATGAAGAATTAGGCAGGATACCTCAAACTAAACCAACTAGTACTGATGATTCTTATGGAAATCCTCAAAACTCAAAAGAAGGCGATATAAACGAAAAAGAAGCAGACAGAGTGAAACACGCTTTCAAACGTCGACAATCCATTTAGTAATAGCATGTTGTTTTTGGTATTGAAAGTCAAAAATCTGTAGATTTTAACGATTCTTGAGAGATAAGGGTACTGATGACTTCAAAAAAATGGTTGCACAAAAACCAAAAACAGATTTTATCAGTATTAGATTATTAGTTACTTTGGCAAAAGAATTAAATAACAACTAGCCATGGCAACATTTGCGACTTTAGAAATTGACGGAAAAAAATATGAGTTTCCAATACTCGAAGGAACAGAAAACGAGCGTTCTATAGATATTTCAACACTTAGAGCTGTAACCGGAGGGGTTACCACGCTTGATAGAGGTTTTAAAAACACTGCTTCGTGCAAAAGCAGCATCACTTTTTTAGATGGCGAAAAAGGCATTCTACGTTATAGAGGCTATGCCATAGAAGAACTTGCTAACAAAGCCGATTTTTTAGAAGTTGCTTACCTATTGATATTTGGTGAATTACCATCCAAAGAAGCGCACGAAAAATTTAATAAAGACATTCAAAAAATGTCGATTGTAGATACCGATGTCAAAAAAATACTGGATGGGTTTCCAAAAACCGCCCACCCCATGGGAGTACTGTCTGCCCTTACCAGTGCGCTTACTGCTTTTAATTCAGAAGTTGTAAATGTGCACTCGGAAGAAGACATGTACAAGGCTGTTGTAAAAATCATGGGCAAGCTTCCGGTGCTTTCTGCCTGGACTTACCGAAAAAAGTTTGGATTGCCACTAGACTATGGCGATAACAGTTTGAGCTATGTAGAGAACTTTATAAAAATGTTGTTCAAACTACCTAATGAAGGCTTTAAGTCAAATCCTATTGCAAACGAAGTGCTTAACAAATTATTAATTCTTCATGCAGATCACGAACAAAACTGCTCTACTTCCACTACTCGTATTGTAGGTTCTTCGCATGCTGGACTCTTTGCTTCTATATCTTCAGGTATTTCAGCGCTTTGGGGACCACTTCATGGAGGGGCAAATCAAGCTGTGATTGAAATGCTGGAGCTTATAAAAAATGACAATTGCGATTATCAGAAGTACATTGCCAAAGCAAAAGATAAAAATGATCCATTCCGTTTGATGGGATTTGGACATAGGGTGTATAAAAATTTCGACCCCAGGGCAAGCATCATTAAACAAGAAGCAGACAAATTGCTCAACGATTTGGGCGTAGATGACCCAACCTTAGAAATTGCCAAAAAATTGGAAGAAATAGCGCTAAACGATGAGTATTTCAAATCTAGAAATTTATATCCAAACGTTGATTTCTATTCAGGAATTATCTACAAAGCTTTGGGAATACCCCCAGATATGTTTCCAGTTATTTTTTCTATTGGAAGATTGCCAGGCTGGATTGCACAATGGCGTGAAATGAGATTGCTAAAAGAACCTATTAGCAGACCAAGACAATTGTATGTAGGCTCAAAGAATCGTCCTTTTGTAAATATTGAGAAGAGATAAAAATACTGGGGTAGTAAAAAAATATTGCCCCTAAATTCCCTAAAAAGCTACATGTTTTGAGCATATTAGAGATCGTATAGATAGATACCAATTTAACTTAGAAAAAGTCAAATCACAGATTTTCTTCTCTATACTTTGCTGTTTGCTCAAATACCTTTTTAAGAATAGCAAAATCTTCGATTTTAAAAGGAATATTTCTACGACCCATTACAATTTTAGCAGTTCCCATGGCTTTTTTAAAGTCATACACGGCATTGCTAGAACCATTCGCCCAACTGAAAGAAGGTAAGAATTTTTTAGGAACACCTCCGCCAGCATAACTAACGCAAGCACCAATAACCGTTCCTGTATTGATGGAAGTATTAATGCCGAGCTTAGAATAATCTCCCATAATCAATCCACAAAACTTTAGTTGTGTGTCTTTATAATCATTTAGCTGGTAATTCCAAAGCTTTACATTGGAATAGTTATTTTTTAAGTTTGAGTTGGTAGAGCCTGCTCCAAAGTTGCACCACTCCCCTACTACCGCATTGCCAAGATATCCGTCATGACCTTTATTGGAGTACCCCATCACAATTGAATCACTTACCTCGCCACCAATTTTTGAATGAGGACCTATGGTAGTGCCTCCATAAATTTTAGCACCCATTTTTAGGGTTGAATTACTGCCCAGTGAAAAAGGACCTCTTACATGGCAACCCTCCATAATAGTTGCATTGCTGCCAATATAAATCGCTCCTTCCGAGGCATTTAGACTCGAAAAAAGCACTTTCACCCCTTCTTCAATAAAAATTTGCTCCTCATTGATAGTTTGAACACCTTTTGGAATTGGTTCGGAAGTTCTTCCTTTGGTCATCAACTCAAAATCAGCTTCAATTTCCTGACTATTCAAAAGAAAAAAATCTGTTACCTTAGAAAGATGAGACAGTTGATGAATGTACGAAATGTGTTGATATTCAGATATTTCAACCGATTCTTCTTGCTTATTGCAACAATAAGCTACCAATAAATTTTTGTAATACAACGCTTGCCCTGCTGATAGGGAATGTATGCTTTCTGCCAATTGTTGATTTGGAAGAATACAAGCATTTATAAAAATATTCTTGTCACCCAACACTTTTGAATATTTCTCTTGGAGGTAAGAAACCGTATCGTAAGAACAAACTGTTTTCAAATAAAGATCCCATTTTTCTTTGACGGTGAGAATCCCTATTCGTAATTCTGCAATGGGCTTTGTGTAAGTTAAAGGCAAGAAAGACTGCCGGGAATTACCATCAAAAAGTAGGTAGTTCATACTAAAAAATTATTTGACTTAAAAAGTTATTAATAAATGAATTAAAGAAAAAAGATGCATTGTTTTCTGCAACTCCTGAACTTTTTTTTAAAAAAACCTGAAACTATGAAATCACACCAGAACCCACAAGTTCCTCCTCTATATACCAAGCCACAAACTGACCTTGTGTAATGGCAGATATTGGCTCAGAAAAAGCAACATACAAACCTTCCTCAAAATTGTAAAGCATCGCTTTTTTTAGTGCTTGTCGGTAACGAACTCTTGCAGCAATTGCTAACTGATCTCCAATGGCTAACTTTAGATCTTCTCTAACCCAATGAATTTCATCTTTTTCTACAAAAAGAACATTTCTGTACAAACCCCTATGGTCTTTTCCCTCTCCAACATAAACAATATTTGAGTTCACATCTGTCTGTAAAACAAATAGCGGTTCTTTAGAGCCTCCAACTGCCAATCCTTTTCTCTGACCAACGGTAAAGAAATGAGCACCTTGATGATTCCCAACAACCTCCCCATCAGATACTTCGTAATTTATTTTTTTAGAATCCAATAAAAGTTGCTCTTTTTCTGTGGCAACTTTTATTGGCGATGCGTTATATTTTACTGAATTGTTAGAAATTTTTACAATTTTGCCTTCTTTAGGCGCTAGTTGTTGTTGTAAAAAAGTAGGGAGTTTTACTTTTCCTATAAAACAAAGCCCCTGAGAGTCTTTCTTTTCGGCAGTAACCAACCCTTGGGCTGCTGCTATTTCTCTTACTTCAGATTTTTTTAAATGCCCAATAGGAAAAAGGGATTTTTTGAGTTGATCTTGAGATAGTTGGCATAAAAAATAAGACTGATCTTTGGTTTCATCTACACCGCTTAGCAACTTATAAACAGTATGATTACCTAGTGTTTCTTCTGATTTTCTGCAGTAATGCCCCGTAGCAATATAGTCTGCACCTAAATCAAAAGCAACTTTCGAAAATACATCAAATTTGATTTCTCTATTGCATAGTATGTCTGGATTTGGTGTATTTCCCCTTGCATACTCTCGAAACATATAGTCTACAATCCTTTCCTTGTACTGCTCACTTAAATCAATTACTTGGTAAGGAATTGACAATGCATCTGCAACCATCATGGCATCATTACTATCTTCTAGCCATGGACATTCGTCTGATATGGTCACAGACTCATCCTTCCAATTTTTCATAAAAAGACCAATCACTTCATAGCCTTGCTGCTGCAATAAGTAGGCTGCTACACTGCTATCAACCCCTCCAGAAAGACCTACCACTACCCTTTTCATGTATTTATTTTTACAGACTTTGTGCTATTCTCAAACCAAATAGAAAAAAGTAAAGACAAATACCCATACCAAATCTACAAAATGCCAATAAAGCCCTACTTTTTCAACCATTCTGTAGTGCCCTCTTTTCTCATAAGTTCCTACCAATACATTGGAGAATACAATGCAATTCAGCACAATACCAGAAAATACATGAAAACCATGAAAACCAGTGATAAAAAAGAAGAAATTGGCAAATAATGATTTTCCATATTCATTATGAATCATATTCGCACCTTTCACCACCAATTCAGCTTCAGCAAGATATGTAGCGGCTTTTTCTCTAGGCACGATGATTTTTTGTTTGGTTGCTGGGTTTAACTTTTCCAACCTAATACTTAGGTTTTTATTGGAGTCAAATCCTGCCAAAACATCCTCTAGCTGGTACGTAGCTTTTTTTGGTGCTTTCTTAAACCAAATACTACTTGTATTTAAATCGCTTTGAGTATGTGATTCTTTTTTGACAAAACTTTCAATAGGTACTTGTTTCTTCGTTTTTACATCTACAAACTGAATGATCTTACCATCCGAAAGTTTTACCGCACCATAAGTACCGTTGATAAAATTTTTCCACTCCCATGCCTGAGAACCTAAGAACATGACACCCCCTACAATGGTTAGAAAAAGATAGGTGGTGACTTTATTCTTTTTCATTGATTTACCTGCATCTACTGCAAGCACCATGGTTACAGAAGAAAAAATAAGCAGAAAAGTCATGAATGCTACAAAGAGCATTGGATGATCTCCATGTAGGAAAGGAAAATGATTGAATACTTCATCGGCAATTGGCCATGAATCGATGAATTTAAAACGAATCAATCCATAAGCAACCAAAAATCCTAGAAAGGTAAGTGCATCTGAAAGTATAAAGAACCAAATCATGAGTTTACCATAGCGAGACCCTAGTGGTTTTTCGGTGCCTCCATTCCAAGAATTTGAGGAGGAATCTATTTTATTTGTGGCTGAATCCATGATTTTGATATACTGTTTCAGTGAGTTTTACTTCTTTTGATGATGTGATTTGAGGCTTAATTGACCTTTCATTAACCGTAAAAATAGAAAAAGAAAAAAATATAAATCCAGACAATATCCAGAAAATGCCAAAAAGTTGCTCCCAATTCAAAACCCAACATATTATCTGATGAATACTTCTTTTTAAACTGTTTAAAAAGCAATACAGAAAGCACTATAATACCCGAAAAAACATGCAATAAGTGAGCGCCCGTAATCCCAAAAATAAATGAAGAACGGATGGTACTCTGTGATCCTGTAAAAAAAAGAGAAGAGTGTGTTAGCTCCGAAAAACCAACAAACTGGAAAACTACAAATAGCACACCAAAAACAAAACCAACAAGCATGGATATGGTTGCTAATTTCTGACGATTTTTTTTCAAGTAAAAACCCGATAGGTAAATAGCAACACTACTCATCACTATAAAAATAGTACTGGTAAAGAAGGCGTCAGGTAGGTCAAAAGAAACCCAATCATTTCTTTTTCTACTTACAATATAGGCGCTACTAAGCCCTGCAAAAATCATAGCCATACTCACCAACGAAAGCCATAATAGCGGCTTTTTTGATTTCTTTCGCTGCGCTTCAAAGTCGCTATTTAAAACTGTGTCTGAATTCATCTTACAAATTTATCTACTACATAAACAATCTGAACCAAGGTAATGTAAAAAATACTCGCAATCATGAGCTTTTTTGCATAAAAAGTATCTAAATATTTATACAGTTTTATAGAATAATTAAACATAAATAACCCCGAAATTACAATAACACCTGCAGAAATAGGATGCAAGAATATTTTGCCTGTAATTTTAAGTACAGGCAAAATCGAAACAACTAGCATGCTAATTGTGTAAATTATAATTTGAAGCGCTGCTTTTTTATTTTTTTCGCCCATGGGCAATAGCTGAATGCCTGCTTTTTTGTAATCCTCGAATTGCAACCAAGCAATAGACCAAAAATGAGGAAACTGCCAAAAAAACTGCACTAAAAAAAGAAAAAAGCATTCTATACCAAAACTTTTGGTAGCGGCAAACCACCCCAACATAAAAGGAATGGCACCTGGTATAGCGCCAACAAACACGGCAAGTGGTGTAATTTTTTTTAGCGGTGTATATACAAGCGCGTAAAGCAACATGGCAATAAAACCGAGATAAGCACAAAAAGGTGCAATGGCGTAAAGTAAAAAGAGACCCGATACACCCAGGGTAAACCCTACGAAATAAGCAGTAGCAACCTGCATACGCTTTTCTGGAAGAGGCCTCTGCTGAGTTCTAGTCATCAAAGCATCTGTGTCTCTTTCAATAATTTGATTGAACACATTTGACGCCCCAACAACCAAAAACCCACCAATACCTAGCAGGCTAAATTGAAGTAGATCAAAGTGGTCGACTCCCAACAAATAACTTGCCAGTGATGAAAAAACAACGCTTAACGACAGCCCGGGCTTGGCGAGTTGCTTCGAATCAATCAAAAAATTTAGCAAGGTAGGTGGCTGAAAAATACCTTTTAGTGACAGTTGCATTTACTAATAACTCATGAATATTTGCTAATATACTCAAACCTACTAGCTTTTTAGGTAATTTAAGATCAATATTTTCTTCTTTATCAAGTCAAAACTTTGAAGCACTACCTAACTATGTTGATGAAATTCAATGAAATGAAGGGAGAAGATGATTGTAAAACCCGAAAAAAAATATGGTTTTTACATCTAATTTATAAATCTACACCTTTTAAACTCTGATAAAATTTTGTTTAAAAATCAAAGTTTTTCTTTGCAGTTAAAAATAATATCATACTTTTGATGATAATATTTAAGTTTACGCGAAAGTAGCTCAGGGGTAGAGCATTACCTTGCCAAGGTAAGGGTCGCGGGTTCAAATCCCGTCTTTCGCTCTTTTTATTCAAGGTTTCCTATTAAGCAGAAGTGGTGGAATCGGTAGACACGTTGGACTTAAAATCCAATGGACAGTAATGTCCGTGCGGGTTCAAGTCCCGCCTTCTGTACAAAATCCTCTGAAAACATATGTTTTCAGAGGATTTTTTTATCTTTTTTTAGTATGAAGAATTTGGTAAATAAGCATAAAACCAGCTGTGTTCTACACACGGTATTAGATAATGTTCTTAAAACCCATCATCTGGATATTTTAAATAATCTATATCCTTAAAACAATTAAATACTTGCATAGCAATATTTGTTAGATTTTCACTTATTTTCAAAAAAATATAATCATTTTCTCCTTTAATTTCGAGAAATTCATCCTTTATGAAAATAAATTTCACGCTATCGAATTCAAATTCAAAATCTTTCCCTTTGTAATACCCTGAAGAATGAAGAAGACAATTCCGCAGTTTTGTACAGAAATCTATGAATTTAATATCCTGATTATAGTTTTTACCATAACATTCTTTTTGTCTTTTTGCTAAAAATTTAAATTTCCTCATTAAGGGAATGAATGTGTTTTTCATAAGCTGATTAATTATCTCATCTTTATTACCACATTCATTAATCAACTTGACAAGTTTTGAATTTAAATCTGTTATTATTTTTTTTAAGATTTCATCAGTTTTTAAATTGTCGAAGCATAAATCAATAGTTGTTTCAAAATTAGTAAATGAGTCAATGAATAATTTTCTATTTAATTCATTATGAAAACTATCAGTCAATAGTGGATGGTCAGCAACTTCATAAATTCTAAGTACATGAGGTTTTAGACCTATTATATTAATTTTCCTATTTTTTATTTGAGTACTGATTTCAAAGTAAACCTTACCAAGGTAAAACCCATCTATTATAGAATATAAGTTTTCGAAATAAGCTTTTCTTACATCATTTTCTTTATAATCTAATTGATAAATAAATGTTTTTATAAAATCGACTGATCCTTTTAATTTATCAATATTTTTCATTTTTTTTTAACACTTCCTTACGATTTGATTATGAACAATATTCTGAATATCATTTATTTATAGCGATTTTTGTACACTATTTTTTTACTTGTAAAGAATGAAAAGTTTATGACGTGTAAGCCATTATTTTATTTGCACTTTATTGTTTCAGTATTTCAATTAATTCTTTATTGATATACAGCGTTTCGCGACCAACTTTTTGAGATTCAAGTACTCCAATACTTTCTAGTTCCTTTAAATATCGAGATGCTGCTTTTCTTTCAACGCCTAATTTACTTACAACAAATTCAATCTTTGAATATGGCTGTTCAAATAGTAACTCTACAAGTTCTTTTCTATAAACTTTAGGTGCTTTTTCTTGAACTTTTAAAATGGTCAAGTCAAGCTGATTCTTAATGTTTATTATTTTTGTAATCGTATTCCTTGAGGTGCTTTCTACTGCTTTAAGCATAAACATTATCCACTCCTCCCATTTTCCTAATTTATTAGTTTGGTTAAGAAGTCTATAATATTCAGCTTTATTATCAATAATATAAGAACTTAAGTACAAAATTGGAACATCAATTAATTTATTTAGAATTAAATACAAGATATTTAAGATTCGACCAGTCCTGCCATTTCCATCATAAAATGGGTGAATACTCTCAAACTGAAAATGCAATACTGCTAAATTAATCAATGGCGATAAGTCATCTTTTTTATTGTAATGATTGATAAAATTCGTTAAAAGCTCAGTAATATCAATCTTATCTTGTGGTGGCGTATAAACAACCTCTCCAGTTTTTTCATTTTTTAATACCGTTCCTGGAGTATTTCTAATTCCAGCTGTATTATTAACTAATTGTTGCTGTATACTTACAATATCGTTTACTTTTATAAATCCTTGTTCTTTTACCAAATCAAATCCATAAAATATTGCTTTTCGGTAATCAACAACCTCTTTGATTTCTGCAGAAATGGCAGGTTTATTTACAATTAGCGCTTTATACAGCTCATCTTGAGTGGTAACAATATTCTCAATTTCAGAACTATCCTTTGCTTCTTGTAAAACGATTGCATTAATCAACATTGCTTGGTTTGGGATTGTTGTTGCAATACCTTTCAATTCAGCTAGTGCTGCAGTTGACTTGCTCGTTTGTCGCAGTATTTCAATTGTTTCCACCTTTTCTCTTGGCGGTGGAAGTTTTGCTAGTTTATCATATGGTGCATTTTGTCCCATGTTCTTTTTATATGTCCCAAAAATACAGATTTAAGTACACGTAATAACAATTGATAGGATTTTTTTGAATGAATCCAACATTTAACTAAAAACAGTGCGGGGATATATAAAATAACTCAAGGATAAAGCCCTCCTTTTGCTCCAAAACTTTTTTACTTCCAAAGCTCAACTAGATAATTCATTATATTTTTACTGCTAATGCCTTCGATAATCTCTGGTGAAACCTGTTGGGAGATATTTTTAATAATAGATGGGTAGCAACTTGCATCTGCATGCTCTTTAAAGTAAAAAGGAATCCTTGATTGGTCAGGATGATTATTTGTATCGAAATAATCAGCCCCAAAGCAAACTGAATTGAAACCTCCAAGTTGAATTCCGTGATTGATATGCTTGTATAAGGTATTGGGATCTTTGTCATCTAAAAATAACCTCAAAAAATTAACGCCAATAACTCCCCCCCGATGGATAATTTCTTTTGCAATATCATCTGGGAGATTACGCAGATGATTAAAAACCTTTCGATAGTTCGAATGACTGGCAAGGATAGGAACTTCCAAACTGTATTCCGAAAGATAGTCTAGAATATCTTGCGCCAATGCATCACTGGTATGCGAAAAATCGACTGCAATTTTTTTTCCATTCAAATATTGAAGCAATTTTTTTCCATCTTCCTTCAATCCTGCTTCGCTATAATTTCCTCCGCCAAATCTATTTTCTTCGTGATGTGTAAATCCAATGTATAAAATCCGCCTTGTATTGGCTATGATTTTTTCCAATCTTTCCATCCCTATTTCCAGTGGCTCATCCTCTTCGCACAACCCAGAAGCATTTTCAATCGCTGCAATCATGCCCAATTTCGATGAAGTAGCTATTTGATTTAAGGTATTTACATCATGAACCAAGGTGCAATCATTCGGGTATTTATCAAGCAGGGATGCAAAGATCTCACTCTGTTTTAGCGCAAATGCTGCACTTCCCTTTTGGGTAGCTGTATAAATGACCATTACCTGCAGCTTTACACTTCCTTGAGCTAGCGCTGGAAAAGAACAACCAATATCTTCTTTAAAAGGATCTGGATTCGTCATTCTCGACATATGTGAAAGTAAATCGCAATGAAGATCAATAACTGGGTAGTTCATATATGTTCTAGTTTTAGGATTCCTCTTTAAGAAGAATTAAAAGGTTCATTAGCTATTTTTTACCTGAATATTACTATCCTTTAGCTATTTCGAAACTAAAGGTACAAACTATTAAAATCTAACAACACACGATCCTGCTGAATAAAATAGGGTTAAAAAGAACCTAATTCAGTTTTTTTTCTAAAATTTAGTATCAAAAAATGATTTCATTTACTATTGAAAAACAACACATTAGAATCATCAATCAGATTCTCCAATAACTCAACATAGGATAAAGCTCTTCCTTTGCTCCAAAACTTTTGTAAAACCTGGCAACCCCCTCTACCATAGAGCCTTCAAAATCTAAGGTGTAATTTCTTCCCCCAAACTTTTTAATGATATGATCTATAATAAGGGTTTGAACATTCAACTCCAACCCTCTTGCACTTGACAAAGGCAGTAAGTAATAAATACGGTTGTGTGCAACAAAATAAAAAAGTGCGCCAAGCAATGAAGCACCTTCAAATACGCCAATACAGTGCCCTTTTTTTGAATTCAACAATTTTTTAATTGACTCATGGCTAGCTGCATTAACTACGTATTTTTTTTGTACGCTTTTAAAAAAAATGAGAAACATAGCTTCATCTATACACTCAATTTCTAAATCCTTACCTAGTGCTGCTAACTGTTTCAAACACCTTTTTCTGTTTTTATTAAATCTTTGGTAGATTTTTTGATAATCATCTTCCAAGTTCAACAACAAATTTGTTCTTAGCTTTATTTTTGGATGGTTGATGTTATTGAAACTATTAAGCTGAAGATCCACTTTCTTAAACCTGGTTGGAATCGCCTCTAAAAACGCAAAAATCATAGACTCATCCATCGGCTTTGAAGAAAAAATACCCAACTGCTGAACCCACGGTGGCGTATAGCTATATGAAATTCCAAACTTTTTATTCCAGCAAATAGGCATAACCGCTTCGTAGTGATTAAGCACCAACACTCCCCAATTTTTTGCTACACAATTTAAATACCAATGCTGTGCATACACTCTTGGGCTAAGTGAGTTTTCAATACATGTATCATACGCGCTAAAAGAGAGTTTATTAGGTGTTATATACCGAATCATTTTTAAAGTGAGTTCAAAAAATTAGGAAACTTCTGAAAAACAATTTATGATTTATTTTGTATTGAAACTGAGCTTTGGGTGAATTGAGGTTTCATAACCTTCATCAATCAGCAATGTTGACTTTTTGGAAGCCCGCACTGCCAATTGGTCGCATTGTTCGTTTTGAGGATGATTGTTATGCCCTTTTATCCATATAAACTGAGTTGTTTTGGAATTATATGTCTTCAGAAATCTTTTCCATAAATCAGGATTCTTTATTTTTTCGAAATTCTTTTTTTGCCAATTAACAATCCACTTTTTATTAATGGCATCCACCACATATTTTGAATCAGAAAAAACAGCAACTTTAATTTCTTTTTTTATTATTTTTTCCAAGGCAACAATAACCGCTAGCAATTCCATTCGATTGTTCGTTGTTTTTCTATAACCTTCGGAAAATTCTTTGTGGTAATTTTTTTCAGCCCACTCCATTACAACTCCATAGCCACCAGCTCCAGGATTACCCCTGCAAGCACCATCGGTATAAATATTTACTTGTTGATTCATGGTTTTTTTAGATCTTTTGTTACCAATTGCTCAATCACTCTTGGGTAATGAAAATATTCAAGTTCATGAATTTTTGAAGCCAAATCATGCTCATTATCAGTTTCTTGTATTTTTACACTTTGCTGAAATAAAATTGCCCCCTTGTCATATTCTTCGTTTACAAAATGAATGGTAATACCAGATGTTGACTCTTTATTTGCCAATACCGAACGATGAACATGAGCTCCATACATACCTCTTCCACCATACTTTGGAAGCAACGAGGGATGAATATTTAGAATTTTCTGATGAAACGCATGGATGATATTGCTAGGAATTTTCCATAAAAAACCTGCCAATATAACGTAGTCTGCATGTATTTTAAGATTTTCGAGCACTATGTCACTACCATAAAAATCCTCTTTGTTAAAACACTCACTGGGTATTCCGTACTTAGCAACTCTAGCTAATACCCCTGCACCGCTTTTATTTGAAAGCACTTTTGAAACTTTTACAAAACTACTTTTTTGAAAATACTGAATTATATTCTCTGCGTTTGTTCCATTTCCGGAAGCTAAAATTGCAATTCTTTTCATACACAACTAAGGTTGACTGCAAAGTAAAGAGAATTTGAATACATACTCAGACCATTTAGTTTTTTGAGGAATTTAGGAGCAATATTTTTCTCATTATCAAGGGGGGAAATAATTCTAAAAAGCCATGAGGTTTGAGTATACTTAGATAATCTCTACTTTTACTTAAAAAAAGAAAATGTCCAGAATTTTAACAGGCATACAGAGTACAGGCACGCCACACCTTGGAAACATACTAGGAGCAATTGCACCTTCCATAGAAATGGCTAACAATCCAGACAACACCTCATTTTTATTTATTGCAGATATGCATTCCCTTACCCAAATAAAGGACGGCAAAGAATTGAGAATGAATACCTATAAAACCGCAGCTGCTTGGCTAGCTTTTGGCTTAAACATTGAAAAAACAATTTTTTATAGGCAAAGCGATGTTCCGCAGGTTGCTGAATTGTCTTGGTATCTCAATTGTTTTTTTCCTTACCAAAGACTTACATTGGCGCATGGTTTTAAAGACAAATCTGAAAGGTTGGAGGATGTAAATTGCGGATTGTTTACTTACCCACTGCTTATGGCAGCAGATATTTTATTATATGATGCTGAGCTAGTTCCAGTAGGAAAAGATCAATTGCAGCACCTAGAAATGGCAAGAGATATTGCCACTAGATTCAACCATAAAATGGGCAAAACATTGGTTCCTCCAAAAGCGGTAATTACAGAAGAAACCATGCTAATTCCTGGCACAGATGGGGTTAAAATGAGTAAGTCTAAGAATAATTTTCTCGATATTTTCTTGCCAGAAAAGCAACTTCGCAAGCAGGTAATGAAAATACAAACCGATTCAACTCCGGTAGCATCGCCAAAAAACACAGAAAATTGCAATCTTTTTAAACTCTATAAAGTAGTTGCTTCTGAAAAACAGGTTTCTGAAATGGCTAAGAAATATAGCGAAGGAAACTACGGATATGGCGAAGCAAAACAAGCGTTATTTGAGTTACTTATCCATAAGTACCAACCTCAAAGAGCGCTGTTTGATCATTACCTTGCAAACCTAGACGAAATAGACAAAGCATTACTTATTGGTGCTGAAAAAGCAAGAAAAATAGCCAATAGTTGCCTTCAAAGAGTTAGAGAAAAAATTGGTTATTAAATTTTGACTGAAGATTTAGTTTGAATCAAAAAGACAGGAAACTAAAAGAAAAAAAACACTTTTAGAAGCATCTTTTCCAATTACTTCTTGTTCTTTGTCTTGCTCCTTCAAACCTTAGCAATATTTCATGAGAACCATTGCTCGCTGATGCAAGCCCAGAAACAGTTGTATCATAAGCATATCCAATGTAGAAGTTTTCATTCGCCTGAATACCTGCCAAAATATTCATGGAATCCCCTAAACGCCACGAAAGTCCAAATACAAGGCTGTTATAATAGGCACTTCCTGAAACATCTGCAATAAGCGGAGCTCCTGAAACAGCTCTTATTAAACTAGCTGTTTTAAACTCAAGTTCATCGCTAAATTCAAAAACATAACCACCGATGAGGTAATAATTAATACGATTACGCGCAGTGCTTGTTTCTAGGTCAAAATATTGAATCGGAATAAGGCTTGGAATAGAAAAACCTGCATACCATTTTCGGTTGTGTAAATAAGCACCCGCTCCAAAAACAGGTGAAAAACGACTGATGTTTTGGTCAAGTGGATCACCCCCACTCTCACTTTCAGCCTGACTAAGATCCGCACTTATAAACTGCCCGCCAAGCTTTAAACCAAAAGCTAGTTTTGTATCATCTGCCAAGGTCAAATCATAGGCTAGATTTCCATCAACATACGTCTGACTTCCAGGACCTAAATTATCATTTACTACAGATAATCCAACACCTAACTGATACTGCTCTATAGGAGCATGAACTGCAAGAGTTTGAGTTTGAGGTGCACCCTCAACACCCACCCATTGCGAACGATGTAACAAACTAACACTTAAAGTTTCACGTTGACCAGCGTATGCAGGATTAACACTCATGGTGTTATACATATACTGAGTATATTGCGGTTCTTGCTGCGCAGTTAACACAAAGCTGTAAAGCATTGAAGCGTATAAAAGTATTTTTTTTAAACTCATTTTCTCGGTTCAGTAATTGATCTCTTTAAATATTAATTTAGCACAAGGTTGTTAATTAAAACAAATTAGTCTTTAATTTTAATCTTTAAATATAAAGAGATTTATTAGCACACCAAGATCTAAATATGTAAACACCTCGTAATTTATTATGAATAAATTACGAAATCGGAGGGCTTTTTTAGGATTCTCTTGTTAAACAAATGTATTTTTTTTACAATAAATGAGCAAAACGACAAAAAATTGTATCTTTGAAAACGATAATCGGTTTACAGCATGAGGGGACACATTAGTCCCCTCTTTTTTTGAATTAATGAAAACAGATAATTTTAAGCAAATAGTTACCCAAGTAATCTCCTCGCGCGAAGAGCTCTTTTTGATAGACATTAAGTTTTCTAGCAAAAAAGATATTTTTGTGGAAATAGATGGAGATGCTCCTGTTACTATAAGTACTTGTGCTGGTATTTACAAAGAAATTATTGGATTGTGTGAAGAATTTCTAGAAGAATATAGACTAGAGATAACAACACCTGACATTGACAAACCAATTGTAAATCGTCGTCAATACAAAAAAAATATTGGCAAGAGTTTACATGTAATATTGAATGATGATAATGTTTTTAAAGGACTCTTAAAAAATGTGAATGAAGATGGATTGCTCATTGAGCAACACCTTTCTAAAAGCAAAACAAAAAGCAAGGATAAGAATCTTGAAAATGAATTAAAAATCTCTTTCGAAGAGATTAAAGAAAGTAAAGTAATACTAAATTTTAACAATTAAAAGGAATGGAAAATCTTGCATTGATCGAGTCATTTTCTGAATTTAAGGGAGATAAAAAAATTGACAGGGTCAGTTTAATGGCTATTCTAGAAGAAGTATTTAGGGTTGCACTAAAAAAGAAGTTTGGCTCTGATGATAATTTTGACATTATCATAAATCCAGACAAGGGTGATCTTGAAATTTGGAGAAATCGAAGGGTAGTTGCAAATGGTGAAGTTGAAGATGAAAATGAAGAAATTGAATTAATGGAGGCTCAGAAAATTGAACCTGATTTTGAAATTGATGAAGAAGTTTCGGAAGAGGTAAAACTCATTAATTTAGGACGAAGAGCAATTCTTACAATTCGCCAGAGTCTTGTGTCAAAAATACATGAACACGACAGCACGAATCTATACAAGCACTTTAAAGGGCTTGAGGGAGAATTATTCAGCGCTGAAGCACACCATATAAAACACAATGCAATCATCCTATTAGATGATGAAGGGAATGAGATTATTCTACCAAAAAGCGAGCAGATAAGAGCTGATTTTTACCGAAAAGGTGATTCTGTAAAAGGGATCATCAAGTCTGTAGAGCTTAGAGGAAATAAGTCTGTCATCATCCTTTCCAGAACCTCTACCCTTTTTCTAGAAAAACTTTTTGAGCAAGAAATTCCAGAAGTTTTTGATGGCTTAATAACCATTAAAAGTGTGGCTAGAATTCCTGGTGAAAAGGCAAAAGTGGCAGTAGATTCATACGACGACAGAGTAGACCCTGTAGGTGCTTGCGTTGGATTGAAAGGATCAAGAATACATGGAATTGTAAGAGAGCTTGGAAATGAAAATATTGACGTTATCAATTTTACAGATAATGCTCACCTAATGATTACTAGAGCGCTAAGCCCTGCAAAAGTAAGTTCTGTAGAAATTCTTGACGATGCAAATAGAGAAGATGGTAAAAAAGGAAAGGCAAACGTATTGCTAAGACCCGAAGAAGTTTCAAAGGCAATTGGTAGAAATGGTGTAAATATTCGCCTTGCATCTCAGCTTACCAACTACGATATAGAAGTGCAAAGAGAGGGAATGGAAACAGAAGACGATGTAGAAATAAGCGAATTCTCCGATGAAATCGAAAAATGGGTTATAGATGAGTTTAAAAAAATTGGACTAGATACCGCAAGAAGCATTTTAGAAAAAGACATAAAAGAATTACTAGCAACTACAGATCTTGAAGAAGAAACGATCATTGAAGTTCAGAAAATTCTAAGAGAAGAATTTGAAGGAGAAGAATAATCACAATAAAATCAATGCTCTGCAGAAATTGTGAGCAGAAAATAAATTTTTATGCCTGAAAATAAAACAATGAGACTAAATAAGGTTCTCAAAGAACTAAACATTTCTTTGGACCGTGCAGTAGAGCATTTACATGGCAAGGGTTATGAGGTGGAAGAAAGACCAACCACTAAAATATCTCAAGAAGAGTACCAGGTTTTACTCAACGAATTTCAAACTGATAAAAGCAAAAAAGTTGCTTCTAGAGAGATAGGCAAAGAAAAGAAAAAAGAAAAAGAGGCGATTAGATCAGCTCAAGGAAAAAAATCAAAGAATGATGAGGAAGTTCCTAAAGAAGAGAAACTCGAAGTAGTTAAGGCAAAAGCGGAAAAAATTGATTTTAAAACTGTTGGCAAAATTGATCTTGAAATAAAACAAGAAAAAAAGCCTGAAAAACCTATAGAAGAGCCCGTTGTTGAAATCCCTGAACAAATAACATTACAGGAGGATGATGTGAAGGTAATTGCTGAGACTGAAAAAGCTGAAGAAACACCAAATATTGCAATTCCTAAAGAAACGATATTGCAAGAGGAGAAAGTAAAGCCAGCCAAAGCAGCACCGATTGTTGAGGTTAAAAAAGAAAATATTGTTACCAATAAAATTACAATTAAGAAGCCTAAGGTAATTGCTGATAAAGAAATCGAAAAAAATTTGATAGAAACAGTAGAAAAGCCTAAAGCTAAAATAGCTACCAAACAAGCAGAAGAAATTAAAACTACTACTACTGCTAGTACCGAAAATCCTGAAGTCATAAAGGGAGAAATCGTAAAGGGAGAAGCTACGATTGAGACTCAATACAAGAAACTTTCAGGGCTAACAATTACAGGTCAAAAAATCGATTTAAATCAATTTAAAAAACCTGAAAAGAAAAAGACAAGCAATCAAGCAAGTGAAGATGCTAAAAAGAAAAAAAGAAAGCGTATTGCTGTTAATCCTCCAAACAAAACACCAAGAGATAATAGAAGCGGAGATTCTAGAGTAGGAAGAAACCAACGTAAAGCAACTCCACAAAAAGCAAAAGTAGAGGAGCCTACACAAGCTGAAATCCAAAAACAAATAAGAGAAACACTCGAAAAGCTTCACGGTAAGTCTAAAAAAGGAAAGGGTGCAAAATATAGAAAAGAGAAAAGAGACCAACACCGCCAGCAAACACAAACAGATATTGACCAGCAAGAAGCTGAAAGCAAAATCCTAAAAGTAACTGAGTTTGTAACGGTAAGTGAAATAGCTATCTTAATGGATATCCCTCCTACAAATATCATTTCCACCTGTATGTCTCTGGGCATGATGGTAACGATGAATCAGCGATTGGATGCAGAAACACTTGCAATTGTAGTTGAAGAGTTTGGATATCAGATAGAGTTTATAAAAACAGATATTGAAGAGTCCATAGAAGAGATTATCGACCAAGAAGAGGACTTAGAGTCAAGAGCTCCAGTAGTAACCGTGATGGGACATGTAGATCATGGAAAAACTTCTTTGTTAGATTATATACGACAAGAAAATGTAATTGCTGGTGAGTCTGGAGGAATTACCCAACATATTGGTGCATACGGAGTTGAACTGAAGAACAAACAAAGAATTACCTTTTTAGATACTCCCGGCCACGAGGCCTTTACCGCCATGCGTGCTAGAGGTGGTCAAGTAGCTGATATTGTGATTATTGTGATTGCATCTGACGATGAGGTAATGCCACAAACAAAAGAAGCAATTAGTCATGCACAAGCTGCAAGCGTACCGATTATTTTTGCTATCAATAAGGTAGATAAGCCCACTGCAAATCCCGAAAGAATTAAAGAACAGCTAGCAAGTATGAACTTACTTGTAGAGGAGTGGGGAGGAAAAATACAATCTCATGATATTTCTGCAAAGACTGGTTTAGGGGTAGATGAGCTGTTGGAAAAAGTGTTACTTGAGGCTGAAATTCAGGAACTGAAAGCCAATCCAAACAGGGCAGCAATAGGTACCGTAGTAGAATCATTTTTAGACAAAGGTCGAGGTTATATTGCCACAGTATTGGTTCAGCATGGAACACTCAAAATCGGTGATTACATGCTTGCAGGAAAACAAAGCGGAAAAATAAAGGCAATGTTTGATGAGCGCGGAAAACGCATGAAAGAAGCAGATCCATCCACACCTGTTTCTATTTTAGGTTTGGACGGAGCATTGCAATCTGGCGATAAATTTCAGATACTTGAAGATGAAAAAGAAGCTAAAAATATTGCAGCAAAACGATCGCAATTACAAAGAGAGCAATCTGTTAGAACCCAACGTCATATTACCCTAGATGAAATTGGAAGAAGAATTGCACTCGGAGACTTTAAAGGACTTAACATTATTTTAAAAGGAGATGTGGACGGTTCCGTAGAGGCGCTTACAAATTCATTCCAGAAATTATCTTCAGAAGAAATTCAAGTAAATATCATTCACAAAGCAGTAGGTGCAATTACAGAATCCGATGTTTTACTTGCATCTGCTTCGGATGCTATTGTTATTGGATTCAATGTTCGTCCATCTGCAAATGCAAAAAGTATCGCAGACAAAGAACAAATAGATATTAGAACCTATTCTATTATTTACGATGCTATTGGAGATTTGAAAGATGCCATGGAGGGAATGCTTTCTCCTGAATTAAAAGAAGAAATTACTGGAACTGTAGAAGTAAGAGAGATCTACAAGATTTCTAAAATTGGAAATATTGCAGGTTGTATGGTAGTAAAAGGAAAAATCCTTAGAAATTCTAAAGTAAGAGTAATTCGAGACCATGTGGTTATTCACTCTGGCGAGTTGAGTTCTTTAAAACGTTTTAAAGACGATGTAAAGGAAGTTACAAAAGGTTATGATTGTGGTATTCAGCTAAAGAACTTTAATAATATTCAGGAGTCTGATGAGCTAGAAGCTTATCATGAAATCGAGGTTAGAAAAACCCTTTCATAATACACTCAAACTATTTAGCTTGTTGGGTAATTTAGAAGCAATATTTTTTCCTTTATCAAAGAAATATTTTAAAACATAGCTATGTTATGTTTTTTGATTTTTAACGATGAGAAAGAGAAAAATTGACTATAAAAATCGGAAAAGTTAGATGGTTTAAGTGTATACTCACTTAATTTCTAAACGCTAGTTACGCTCAATCTTGAGGTAGCCTCCACTTGAAGATCTGTACTCATTCCTTGTAAATATTTATGGTAACCTGTAATGCCAATCATCGCAGCATTATCTGTAGTATACTTGAAATTAGGAATATAGGTTTTCCAGCCAAGTTGAGAATCAAAAGATTTTAATGTATTTCTAATTTGTGAATTGGCGCTGACTCCTCCTGCAATCGCAATATGCTTGATGCCTGTTTCAACAGAAGCTGCAATCAGCTTTTCAAACAAAATATCACAAATTGTTTGCTGAATAGATGCGCATATATCATCTAAATTATCTGAAATAAATGATGGGTCTTTTTTCAATTCTTTTTGAATAAAGTAGAGAATCGCTGTTTTTAATCCACTAAAACTAAAATCAAAACCCTTTACTTTGGGCTTCGAGAATTTAAATCTTTGAGGGTCTCCTTTTTTAGCATGCTTATCTACCAACGGACCACCAGGATAAGGCAATCCTAAGATTTTAGCCGACTTATCAAAAGCCTCACCAACGGCATCATCTAAAGTTTCTCCTATCACTTGCATTTCAAAATGACTAACAACCTTTACCAGTTGGGTATGTCCACCACTTATGGTTAAACACAAAAAAGGAAAAGGGGGTTTTTCCTGTCCTTCGTCATCTATAAAGTGTGCCAATATGTGTGCTTGCATATGATTCACATCTATTAAAGGAATATTTAGCCCTAGTGAAAGTGATTTTGCAAAAGAAGTACCAACTAGCAAAGAACCCATCAATCCTGGTCCTTTTGTAAAGGCAATGGCATTTAATTGTTTTTTATCAATATTTGCTTGTGCAAGTGCTTGCTGTACTACAGGAACAATATTTTGCTGATGCGCTCTGGAAGCAAGCTCTGGAACTACACCTCCATATTTTGCATGCACTTCTTGATTTGACACAACATTAGACAATACTTTTTCGTTACATAAAACAGCTGCCGAAGTATCATCGCAGGAAGATTCAATACTTAGTATATAAACTGGCTCTTTTTTCATGATTATATAAGCATTTAAGCAAAAAAATGTTTAATATTTGTACAAAAATATAACTTATAGGACTGCTAAAAAAAATAGTACGTAATCTATTTAAACTTTTGCTACTGTTTATCTCACTAACAGTGGTTCTTCTTGCCTTTCCTAAAATTCAAACAACTGTTGGAAGCTACGCTTCTAGTCAACTAGAAAAAAAATACGGAGTAAAAATTCAAATTAAAAAAATTGATATTTCTTTAGATGGAAAGGTTCATTTAAAAGAAGTAATTGTTAAAGATCACCTATTTAATAAGTTGATTTACTTAGATGACATCGCTACTTCAATTATCAATCTCCCAACCATGTTTATGGGTGAATTAAAATTTGGAGAAATCGCCATTAACCATTTCATTCTAAACATAAAAACTTACAAAGGCGAGCAGCAGAATTCACTTTCCTATTTTGTTGATAAATTCAAGCCAAAAAATCAAAAGATTAAAGAATCAAAATTTTTGATGAGTATTCCTTCCATCAGTTTTGAAGATGGCAATGTATTTATCGAAAATGAAAATCTTCGTGATCATACTCCTCTTTTTTACAAAAATATTTGCGGAAATATCAAAAAAATTTTGATTGATGATTCAGACATAATAGCAAGCGCTAAAAATATATCTTTTAACGAAAATAATGGCTTGAATGTTGTAAGATTGGACTCCAAATTTTCATACAATAGATCGGAAATGAGTTTTAATAAAACGACACTGGTTACAGATAACTCAAAAATTTTGGGTGATTTTTCACTTTTGTACAAAAAAAGTAGTTTTTCAGACTTCTTGAACAAAGTTCAAATGAATGCTCAAATTAAAAACTCAAAGGTTTCTTCTAATGATATCAGAAAATTTTATAAAAACCTAAAACCAAACCAAACTGCGTTTTTGAATGCTGAATTTAAAGGAATAATAAATAATTTTAAAATTAAAAACCTGGATTTTAAAACAGGCAATGAAACTATTATAAAGGGTGATTTGAGTATCAAAAATATCTCTAGACCTAAACAAAAAATAGCATTGCAAGGTTCTTTCTCTAAAATCATTTCTGACTACGATCAGCTAAAATCACTGCTACCTTTGGCAATTGAGCATAAAATACCCCCGATTATTCAAAAATTCGGGAAATTTTCTGTTTCGGGAGATGCTTCTTTTTCTAAAAATGTTATTGATACTGATTTGGTTATGAATACTGAAATAGGAACTGCTGATTTCAACTTAAAACTCACCAATAGCAATTCAATTGATTCTATCGCTTACAAGGGAAGTATTAATGTGGTAGATTTTGAAATCGGAAAAATCTTAAACAGTCAGAAAATAAAAAAGGTATCCCTACAAGCCGATGTAGATGGATCTGGGTTTACGTTGAAAGCATTAAACACACAAGTAAAAGGGAATATCTCTAAATTCCACTACAAAAGATATGAGTATAATAACATTTCGATCAATGGGTTGCTAAAAAATCAACTGTTCAACGGCTATCTTGAAGTAAATGACGACCATATCAAACTTAACTTTAAAGGTTTGGCTGATTTTTCTTCCGAGAGGTATACCTATGATTTTAAGACCACTGTAGATTATTGCGATCTTAAAGCGATTAAAATCTTTGAAAGAGATCAGATTTCAAAATTCAAAGGAGGGCTTGAAATCAAACTTACAGGAACTAACATAGACAATATTACAGGTAAGGTGAAATTTCAAGATTTTTTCTATTCAAACGAAAAACAAGATTATTTTTTTAAAGACTTTAGTTTAACTTCTTTGTTATATGATAATGGCTTTAGAAATATTACTGTTGATTCTTCCGAAATTATCAAAGGTAATGTTCATGGGAAGTTCAAAATGAATGACGTAGTTAAAATTGCACAAAATGCGCTTGGTAGCCTTTATAGTAATTATGAACCAATTGAAGTATCGCCTGGGCAAAAAATTGGTTTCAATCTAAAAATTCAAGATAAAATCATCGACATTCTTTTTCCAAAGATTGAACTAAGTCCAAAAACTTCGATATACGGAAGTTTAAACTCCGACAAACAATCGATAAGACTTTGGGTGAGATCTCCAAAAATAACAGCTTATGGGAATAAAATAGAGGATATTGACCTTCAGTTAGATAATAAGAATCCGATATTTAATACTCAGTTAAAAATAGGAAGTATAACTTCAAAAGAACTGAACATTGCTGAATTCAAACTTGCCAATGTAACTATAAATGATACTTTGCGTTTTAGATCAACGTTTAAAAGCGGAAAGAAACAAATGAACCGTTTCGATCTGTCGTTTTTCTATACTATTAATGATGAAAAGAAATCGGTAGCTGGGCTAGAAAAATCTAAATTTAACTACCGAGGAAACACATGGTATACCAACCCAGGTGAGGATAAATTAAATAAGGTTGAATATGATCATGAAAAAAAAGAGTTTGAAATAAAACCAATTGTCATTTCCTCTGGAAAGCAAAAACTTGAATTTTTTGGGAATTTTGATTTGAACAAATCAAAAAATCTTACATTCAATTTTACAGATTTAGACTTGGAGAAAATTACTATTGAATCTGAAAATAAAAATTTTACAGGCAAATTAAATGGTAAATTCAGCTATATCGAAGATCGAAATAACCTAAAGCCAACAGCAAACCTAACCCTTTCAAATTTTCATATAAACAACTCACTACAAGGAGATTTAACCTTAAAACTTACAGGCGATAACTCACTAAAAAAATATGATATAAATGCTGTGCTAATTAGAGATCAAACTAAATCATTGGCTGCTTTGGGAGAAATAGATTTCACCCCTAAAAAACCCAGATTGAATGTTCGTTTAGATTTTGATAAATTTAAACTAGATGTACTAAGTCCTCTAGGCGGAAATGTATTCTCCAATACGAGAGGTTATATTTTTGGCGATGTAACTTTTACAGGATTACTAGAGAATCCCACTATGAATGGAAGTTTAGAACTTAGTAATGCAGGTATGTATTTTCCTTATATTAATGTTGATTATCAAATGAATGGAAGAAATAAAGTAATGCTTTCAGGACAAAACTTTAATTTTAATGATTTAAAAATTGAAGACACTAAAAAAAATACAACAGGAAAATTAAACGGTTCTTTGAGTTATAAAAAACTAAAAAATTGGTTTTTAGATATTTCTATTAACAGTAAAAATTTATTGGTATTAAACACCCAACCAACAGAGGATGCTGCATTTTACGGCACTGCATTTTTAAACGGAAAAGCAGCTATTTACGGACCATTCAACAAGTTGAACATTGATGTGCAGGGAAGCACTAATAAGAATACCTATTTTGCAGTACCAATTAGCGATGTAAAAATCGCAGAAGAAGGACAGCTTATAAGGTTTTTATCTGAAAATGAATCTGAAAATAAAAAACAACGGAAGGCTTTTATTTCGAAAAAATTAAACAGCCTAAACCTAAATTTTAATTTAGACATCAACAACAATGCTGTTTTTGAAATGGTGCTAGACCAAGCCACTGGGAGTAATCTAAAAGGTAGCGGCACAGGAAATATTCAAATATCGGTAGACACAAAAGACAAATTTGAGATGTATGGAGATATTTTGCTTGACAATGGGGTGTATAATTTTAAATACGGAGGATTTATAAACAAACCTTTTGATGCTAGAAAAGGTGGTGGCATTTCTTGGAGCGGAGACCCATATACAGCAATCATAGATATAGACGCAGTATACCGAGTTTCTGCAAATCCCAGAACATTACTTGAGAATTTAAATACCAATCGCAGAATTCCAATCAACTTAATCACACGTTTTTCGGGTGAACTTTTTAATTCTGAACGAAAATTTGACATCGAAATTCTAAATATTAGCAATAGCCTTGCATCAGAGTTAGCTATTAGGTTGAATGAAAATGATGAAAACACCAAAACCCGCCATTTTGTATCCTTATTAGCATCAGGCTCTTTTTACAATGAAAATAATTTAGGCATTAATACCACGGGTATTGTGTATGGTACTGCCTCAGATATCTTGTCAAATGCATTTGATAAAATTTTCAATCAGGGGAATAACAAACTCAAATTCAAACCTATATATACAGTTGGCGAAAGAAATGGGTTTGACGATGCAGAGGTTGATGATCAACTAAGTTTAGATCTTGATTATCAAATGAATGACCGAATACTAATCAACGGAAAAGTGGGTGTTCCGATTGGTGGCAATGAACAATCTAGCGTAATAAGTGAAGTAAATATTGATTTTTTATTGAATAAAGAAGGGAATTTACGATCTTCGGCGTTTAATAGACAAAATGAAATTCAATACAATAACGAAGAAGAAGGTTACACACAAGGAGTTGGATTGAGTTATCAAATAGACTTTAACAGTGGCAAAGAGCTGCTAAACAGAATTAAGAGAAAGAAAAGAAAACGAAATACTAACAGAAAAAAAATAGATACAACAGCAACTAAAAACAACAATACAATACCCATTAAATAACATGAATAAACCAACACTTGTAGTGCTTGCAGCAGGATTTGGAAGCAGGTATGGCGGACTAAAACAGCTAGACACTTTTTCTGAGCAAGGAGACACCATTTTAGATTTTTCTATTTACGATGCTGTAAAAGCAGGATTTAAAAAAGTTGTTTTCATCATTCGCAAGGAAATAGAAAAAGATTTCAGAGAGTTGTTCGAAACGAAGCTGAGTCAATTTATTGAAGTTTCCTTTGTGTTTCAGGAAGTTGATAGCATCCCTGCTGAATACCAGGGTTTTGGAAGGAAAAAGCCCTGGGGAACTGGACACGCCATTATGATGTCGGAAAAAGAAGTGGAAGGAAATTTTGCAGTTATCAATGCAGATGATTTTTATGGAAGACAAACCTTTGAATCACTAGCAAAAACACTTATAAAAACAGACCCCAATAGCAGTAGCTTTTGCATGGTAGGCTATTTATTAAAAAACACACTTTCCATCAACGGATCGGTTTCAAGAGGAGAGTGTAAAGTAAATGATGAAGGTATGCTTGTAGGCGTAACCGAAAGAACTAGCATTGAACGCATCAATGGCACCCTGATGTTTGAGGATAGCAATAAAATGCAAGAAATCGATGAAGCAACGACGGTATCGATGAACTGCTATGGGTTTACCACAAAATACTTCGAGTATTCAAAGCCTTTGTTTAATGAATTTATAAAAGAAAACTACGAGCAGCCCAAAGCAGAATTTTACTTCCCTTTGGTGGTAAATGAAAATATAAAGAATGGGTCTTCAACTGTAAAAGTACTTAACTCCGCATCCAAATGGTTTGGGGTAACTTACAAGGAAGATCGAACCTATGTAATGTCAGAAATTCAAAAATTGAAAGCATCTGGTGTGTATCCAGAAAATTTATGGAAAACAGAAAGTGTTGAGTAATTAAGTGTTGAGTAATTTTTTATAACTCCTCTTTAAGGGTAAGGCATTTTATTGGACAAACGATTTAGATTTTTTCAGTAAAAAATTTACCCTTTGTACATTCAAAAAATTACACAGCGCAACTGCTTCCTTACTATTACCTCTTAGAGTTTTTTGTGTCTTTTATTAGGCTTCTCTGTATCATTACCTTTTTTAGTTTGATTTTCTTTTTTTCTTTTCCTTGTATTACTCGGTGCTGCAAACACTAATAAGTCTACAATTTCAGTTAATTCTTTTTCAACTTTTTTAAAGAATTCAATAACTTGTTCATGCCCCCTATTAGCAGCAGCTAAGGGGGTATAACCTTTTTTATTTTCTTTCGTAAGAAGCTCTTTAAAACCTACGGGGTCATTGTTAAACAAACAAGCCAATACGTCAACTTTACCTTGCGCAGCCGAATAATATAGCGGTGTTCGACCATTTCCATCAGCCTTTTTAAGCATCTCTTTTAAATCTGAGTCATTTTGTTCGAAAATCCATTCAAAAACCGCTGTTTGCCCCGTATTAGCAGCAGCAGCCAAGGGGTAACCTCCTTTATCTTCTTTCTTTAGAATCTCTTTAAAACCTACTGGGTCATTCTTATACAAACAAGCCAATACGTCAACTTTACCCTGATTAGCGGCATGATATAGTGGTGTGCAACCATTTCCGTCAGCCTCTTTAAGCGCCTCTTTTAAATCTGAGTCATTTTGTTTGAAAATAAATTCAAAAACCGCTGTTTGCCCCCTATTAGCAGCAGCAGTTAAGGGGGTATAACCTTTTTTATCTTCTTTCGTAAGAAGCTCTTTAAAACCTACGGGGTCATTGTTAAACAAACAAGCCAATACGTCAACTTTACCTTGCGCAGCTGCATGATATAGCGGTGTTCG
>Ga0307933_1000216_pt1 | contig 56087 bp, 37 predicted proteins | sample OrgLakmetageno88_FD_201811 | JGI IMG/M metagenome (GOLD analysis project Ga0307933, IMG submission 201811) | Saline water microbial communities from Organic Lake, Antarctica - #88 | ecosystem: Environmental > Aquatic > Non-marine Saline and Alkaline > Saline | place: Antarctica: Organic Lake... | reverse complement strand
GCGTCGCATCGCTACACAACTCATCCGTAGCGAACTCGTGCCAGCGAGGTCTCCCGCGTCACGCTAAGCCCTACGCCAAGACGCGACTCGCATCGCATCGCTACAAAAATCATCCGTAGCGAACTCGTGCCAGCGAGGTCTCTCGCGTCACGCCAAGCCCTACGCCAAGACGCGACTCGCATCGCATCGCTACGCAAATCATCCGTAGCGAACTCGCGCTAGCGAGGTCTCCCGCGTTGCGCCAAGCCCTACGCCAAGACGCGACTCGCATCGCATCGCTACAAAAATCATCCGTAGCGAACTCGTGCCAGCGAGGTCTCCCACGTCACGCCAAGCCCTACGCCAAGACGCGACTAGCGTCGCATCGCTACAAAAATCATCCGTAGCGAACTCGTGCCAGCGAGGTCTCTCGCGTCACGCCAAGCCCTACGCCAAGACGCGACTCGCATCGCATCGCTACGCAAATCATCCTTCTCTACATGGATCGAAGGAATCAAAGAAGGCTTTATCCAAGGATCTGAATGAAAAGCATCCCGATATAGTCTGGGACGGAGCCGATCTAAAGGAAGCTCAATGGGAAGCGCTGGCAACACGAGAGCTCAAACGTCATCGAATCAACGAATCCGAGATTCCGAGCGCGGCCAAAGGCGTCGAGTGGAAAGTCCAGATTGCCAAAACATTGAGAACGGAAACTACAGCAAGTAACACTTAGATTGCACAACGCCTAAACATGGGGCACCCCTCTCGCATCGCCAATATACTTAGAAATAACCCTTAGGTCATTCTATATTCTACGGTTGACCCCTACTAGGGGCCCCAATCGTAGTCGTAATCGTAGTCGTTATCGTAGTCGTCATCGTAGTCGTCATCGTAGTCCAATCATCGTAGTCGTATTCGTGTCCGCAATCGCAATCGCAATCGTAGTCGTGTCCGTAATCGTAGCCGTGTCCGTAATCGTAGTCGTGTCCGCAATCGTAATCGCAATCGTTGTCGTTGTCTCAGTCGTTACCGTGATCGCAATCGCAATCGTTGTCGTTGTCGATTTCGTTATAAACAGCAGCATCCTCAGAAATCGTATAATCTCTCGGTGCTAGCTTTGTGAGCATCGAAACAATCCGATGTAGCATCGTTTTGCCTTCCTCGCAGCGCTCTACGCTTAAAATATCACATTCTACGAGCACATCTTGAATCGCAGCACATTCCGCCGCGGAGCCACGTGCGATCTCGAAGAATCGACGGCGATCTCCTTGAGTGCCTTTACCGTTACCTTCAGCAATATTTAGTGGTATAGATTGCGATGCACGCAAGAGCTGGTCTCTCGCGTGGCGATCTATGCCTTTCAACTGCCCGCTAAGCGAATACGCCCAGCCAACATACTTTACTGAAAGTTGATAGACATCGAGTCGCTCATGGCCGAATTTCATGTGACTTCGATTACGGGAACGGCTAAGGTTACGGGAACGATTGCGATTACGATTGCGATTGCGATGACGATTGCGATTACGATGACGATTATTGGATTACGATGACGATTATTGGACTACGATGACGACTACGACTACGACTACGATGATTGGACTACGATGACGACTACGACTACGACTACGACTACGATGATTGGACTACGATGATTGGACTACGATGACGACTACGATGACAACTACGATGACGACTACGGTTACGATGATTGGACTACGATGATGACTACGGGAACGACTACGACTCCGATTACGACAACGATTACGATGATTGAACTACAGCTTGATCACGCGGTATTTTTCGATCGCGGGGTGTTCGGTGATCTTCTTTTCGGCGTTGGCGGAGGGCGCGGTGTCGAGCTCGAAGACGGAGACCGCGAAACCTTCGCCCTTGTCGCGGCTGAGCGACATGTTGGCGATATTGACTTTGTCCTCGCCGAGTGTGATGCCGATGAAACCAACGATGCCGGGCACATCCTTATTCTTGAGCACGAGCAGCGTGGCATCGGTGCTGACTTCGAGGCCGTGGCCGTCGATCGATACGATGCGTGGCACCTGATTTTTGCCGACCAGCGTACCGGCGATCGTGCGGGTCTTGCCCCCTTTGCAGGTGACTTCGACCTCGATCAACTCGTTAAAATCAGCGTGGTTGCTGCGCTTAACTTGCTCGGTCTCGATGCCGAGGCGCTCGATCTTCTTGGGCGCGTTGACGTTGTTGACGTTGTCGGAAATCTCGCGCAGGAAGCCGCGTTGAATGGCATTGGTCAGTGGCAGGGTGTCGAGCTCGACGATCTTGCCGTAGTAGCGGATGGTGATCTTCTCAACGCCTTCGGGCGCGAGCTGCTGCGAGAAGGTGCCGACTTTTTCGCCGAGCGTCATGTAAGGGCCAAGCTTTTCCAACACCTTGGGATCGACGGAGGGCATGTTGAGCGCGTTCATCACCATGCCGCCGGTCAGGGCTTCGATCATTTGCTTGGCCACGTCGATGCCGACATTTTCTTGAGCTTCTTGAGTGGAGGCGCCGAGGTGCGGCGTGAGCACGAGGTTTTCGATACTGCGCAGGGGGCTGTCCTCGGGGGGTGGCTCGTCTTCGTAAACGTCGAGCCCCGCGGCGGCGACTTTGCCAGATTTCAGTGCTTCGATCAGGGCGGCCTCTTCGATGATACCACCACGAGCGACGTTGAACACACGCACGCCATCCTTCATGCGGGAGAACGCGTCGGCGTTGAGCATGTGCTTGGTATCTTTAGTCATCGGCATGTGGACTGTGATGTAGTCGGCATTTTCGATTACTTCGTCGAGTGTGGCTTGCTTCACCCCGAGCGTCTTGGCGCGGGATTCGGTGAGATAGGGATCGTAGGCAAGCACATCCATCTGGAAGGCCATAGCGCGCTTGGCGACCTCCGCCCCGATGCGACCCATGCCGAGGATGCCGAGCGTCTTTTGGTTGAGCTCGGAGCCGGTGTATTTTTTGCGATCCCAGAGACCGGCCTTCATGCCCGCGCAGGCTTGCACGATGGCGCGAGTGCCCGCGAGCATGTGGGTGAAAGTGAGCTCCGCCGTAGCGATGGTGTTGCCAGTGGGCGTATTCATGACGATCACGCCGTGATCGGTGGCGGCTTCGATGTCGATATTATCCACACCCACGCCCGCGCGCCCAACCACCTTAAGTTTTTTAGCGACCGCAAAGACCTCGGCCGTGATTCGCGTATCGGAGCGCACGGCGATCGCGTCAACATCCTTGGCGAGCTCAAGGATTTGCTCAGGGGAGGAACCATAAGCTTCGATCACTTCAAAACCCTGCCGGGCCTTGAACAAATCTACACCAATGGGCGAAATACGGTCTGCGATTAATATTTTCATAAGAAGCGTGGGAGTAAATTTGAACAGGCTTGAATTGCAATCTAAACATGAAGAAGTTGGGGATTCATGGGTAAACTTTCAGCTTTCCTCTCACCGCGCAGGCCGTATAGTTCGCCCAATGCGAAGTATGACAGGTTTTGGGCGCGGTTGCGCGGAGGCGGCAGATGCCGGAGTACGAATTCAGGTCGAGATCCACTCGGTCAATAAAAAGACCTTGGATGTGCAGATCAGCGCGCCTCGCGAGTGGAGCGGCTACGAGGCCAAGTGCATCGAGTGGATGTGCGGTGCCTTCCAGCGGGGCCGAGTGAATGTTCAGATCAAAGTGGAATCGACTACGGGTGGCAGCGACGCGCTGCGCCTGAACACGAAGGCAATGGCGGAGAGCATTCAAGATCTACGAGCATTTGCGGCGTCTCAAAACTTGGAATTTAACCCGAGCAGCGAATTCCTCCTCGACCTCGCCCGCTCACTTAAGGACAGCAGCGGCCTCCCCGACTGGAAAGAACTGGAAACTGCGCTACAGCAAGCGCTGGAAGCGGCCCTGGCCGACATCGACGCGATGCGGCTACAAGAAGGCGCTGCACTGGCGGCTGATCTTCAAGAGCGCATCAGCGAATTGGACAAGCTGCGCGGGCAGATCGAAGCCTCCGCCGCTGGCAGCACGAAGCGTTACCGCGATGCTCTGCTGGAGCGTCTGAAGCAGTTAAAGCTGGAGCTCGACCCTTCCGACGAGCGGGTGCTCAAAGAAATCGCGATTTTCGCGGATCGTTCCGACATCAGCGAGGAAACCACGCGGCTGGCTTCGCACTTTGAGCAATTTATTAGTTTTATCGCAGCCGACGAGGCAACGGGGCGCAAAATGGACTTTCTCTGCCAAGAAATCCACCGCGAATTTAACACTACCGGTAGCAAGTCGAACGACATCGAAATCACCCGCATCGTGATCGAAGGTAAAAACGCGCTAGAGCGCATCCGCGAGCAGGTGCAGAATATCGAGTAGCCGTAAGCTACAAATCGTCTCCCAGCGCGAAGTTGACGGCTTCGATACCCGCGAGCGAGCAGGCGTCCATCACTTTGACGATCTGCGCACAGGGCGCGGTTCGGCGGGCGAGATGGTGACGATGGGCACGTCGCCTTTTTCTTCTGCTTTTCTTTTGAGTGCCGCGATTGGGCAGATTTTCGGCGTCGGGCACATCGCTTTGCGAGGACTCGGGCAGGTCTAATTTCTTAAGGCGATCGGCCTGCCCCAGCGTGCTGACCGTCATAAAAACAATATTTACGGCCAGCCCGGCACCAAAGCAAGCACCCGCCAGCTCAAACAAGACCTCATCGAAAACATGATGCACTCTTTATACATTTTTAGAGTTGAACTCCTGATATGTATAAGACTAGCTTAGAGCTATGATCCAAAGAATCATAGAGAAGGAATTTAAAACCTTACTGAAGGAGTATCCCATCGTGACCATTCTGGGACCTCGTCAAGCAGGGAAAACGACTCTGGCGCAAATGGTTCTACCCACCTACGCCTACCAGAATCTAGAAATCCCCCACATCAGAGAGTTCGCAGCGCGCGACCCACAAGGATTTCTGGAAGAAACTGGCAGACCCGCCATTCTAGATGAAATTCAGCGCGTGCCTGAATTACTTAGTTATCTGCAAGGGATCGTAGATACGGATCCGAAATTGAAAGCACAATATGTGCTGACGGGTTCGCACCAGCTCGAACTCAGAGCCGCCATATCGCAGTCGCTTGCTGGGAGAACCGCCCTCTTGCATCTATTACCGCTATCCATCGCAGAACTCAGCCTCAAGAAGGATGACCGTTGCTTTCCCTTTCTGGCCCATAAAGGTTTTCTACCGAAGATCCACGCCGAAGGGCTGCGCTCAACGCAGGCCTATGCAAACTACTACCAGACCTACGTTGAACGGGATGTGCGGCAACTGATCCATCTGAAAGACGCCACTCTATTCGACAAATTCATGCGCCTGCTGGCGGGGCGAACTGGTCAGATACTCAACAAACACTCTCTGGGCAATGATGTTGGGGTGAATGCAAAGACCATCGACCATTGGCTGTCTATTCTCGAAGCCTCTTTTATCGTATTCAAACTCCCGCCTTACTTTGAGAACTTCGGCAAGCGGGTCATCAAGTCTCCAAAAATCTTTTTCTATGATGTAGGGCTTCTCGTTTATTTACTGGGCATCCACAAGCCAGAGCAAGTCTCCCGCGACCCACTAGTCGGAGGTATCTTTGAAAATCTAGTCATCGCTGAGTATCTGAAAGATGACCGCAATCATGGACGCAGCCCTCGTCTTTACTTCTATCAAGACAACAACCGCATGGAAGTTGACCTGATCATCGACAATGCCCGAAGCCTCACCGGTATAGAAATCAAATCCGCCTCAACGCCACGACCCGATCACCTCTCAGGCTTAAAGGCTTTTCATGAACGCATACACCCGCTGACAACTCAAACCGTTGTTTACACAGGGCCTTCGAGAAATTACAGCGACGGAAGCCGACACCTTAATTTTCTACAAACCACAGGATAGGCGCACCCAGTTAGAAGCTTAAAGTGCGCAGGCTTGATCGATCGCTATAAGTTCGGCTGCGAGGAACGGTGCGGCGTCCAGTGCGGCGACATTATCTATAATCTGCTGCGGGCGGCTGGCACCGATTAACGCGGATGTGACCACTCCATCGCGCAAGACCCATGCGAGCGCCATCTGCGCGAGACTCTGGCCGCGGGCGATTGCGATTTCATTGAGGGCTTTGATCTTGGGTAAATTACTCTGCACTTTTTCAGCATCTAAGAAGATGGACGCTGCATTGGCGGCGCGTGAATCGGTGGGCAAGGAATCTATGTATTTATCCGTTAGCTGACCTTGAGCGAGCGGGCAAAAAACAATCGAGCCCATGCCCTCCTCGCGCAGCACATCCGTGAGGCCGTCTTCGATCCAGCGGTCAAAGAGATTGTAGCTAGGCTGGTGAATAATGCACGGTGTGCCGAGTTTGCGTAAAATGTGCGCCGCTTCGCGCGCCGCTGCGGGCGGGTAGGAGGAGATGCCAGCGTAGAGCGCTCGCCCGGAGCGCACCGCTGTGTCGAGCGCGCCCATTGTTTCTTCTAGCGGCGTATCGGGATCAAAGCGGTGGCTGTAATAAATATCGACATAGCCGAGCCCCATGCGCTCGAGGCTCTGGTCGAGGCTGGCCAGCATGTATTTGCGCGAACCCCATTCGCCGTAAGGGCCATCCCACATATGGTAGCCTGCCTTAGTCGAGATGATGAGCTCATCGCGATAGGGCTTAAAATCTTGCGCGAAGATTTTGCCAAAATTCGTCTCGGCGGAACCCGCGAGTGGGCCGTAGTTGTTGGCCAAGTCGAAGTGTGTGATGCCGTGATCAAAGGCAGTGCGCAGCATGGCACGAGCATTTTCAAAATCATCCACGTCGCCAAAATTATGCCATAGACCCAGCGAGATTTTAGGAAGTTTTAAGCCACTGCGCCCGCAGCGGGCGTAGTGCATGGATTCGTAGCGTTTGGGGTCGGCGATGTACATGGGTTGTTCGTTATGCAGGAGTGTACCCGAAACCGTCGGGTTTTGACCAGATCTACCAAAAGTTTACACTTTCGGCTACTAATTATGGAAATCGGGGTGGTAAATCGAGGGCGTGGCAAGCGGCGCGCAGCATGGTGTGGGCGTCGACTTCGGCGTGCGACCAGATTTCGAGCGATCGCACGCCTTGATGCACCAGCATAGAGAGTCCGTTGGCCGCGCGGAGGCCGTGTGCGCGTGCCTCTTGCAGCAGGCGGGTGGCATCAGGATTATAGATCATATCATAAACCGCCCAGCCTTTGTGTAAAACGCTGCTATCGAAAGGTGCGGGGTCTTCGGCTTTGAGACCGAGCGAGGTGGCATTGATCAAGACGCCCTGCTGCGGCAGGTCGGCGGGCGGTTCGGCCAGCGCGAAGGCTTCGGCGCAGTTGCCGCCGGGCATGGCTTGGACGACAGCCATCAGTTGCTGCAAGCGCTCGACACTGCGGTTACCTACGTAGAGCTTTTGACAACCCTCAAGCACACACTGCACCGCTGCCGCACGGGCGGCACCGCCAGAGCCGAGCAAAATCACCGTGCTACCGCGCAGGGTGACGTCGAGGTCGGCCTTTAAGGCATTCTTCAAGCCGTAGCCATCGGTATTGAAACCATCGTAGCCGTGCTCCCCCCAGACTAGGGTGTTGCACGCGCCCATGCGCTCAGTATCGGGCGAGACGCCGTGGATGAGATCCATCGCTTGCACTTTGTGCGGAATCGTTAGGTTGAGGCCGAGGAAGTTGTACTTATAAAAGAGTGGCACTGCCGCCGCGAAATCTTCGGGCGGCACATCGAAGCGATAATAAGCCCAATCATTAAAACGAGAGTTTTGCAGGCAAAGCTTAGCGATGGCCGCGTTATGCATCGCGGGGCTTACGGAGTGCTTGATCGGGTGCCCGATCACCGCCAGCGGTGTGCCGGGGAAATCAAGTTGACCGAGATCGGCTAAGCTATAAGTGAATTCGGTATTCATGGAAGCCTACGGCTGCAATGATTTACGCAGGCGCGGGTGCTTCATCGCCTGTGAGGCCGCTTTTACCATCGTCTTTTTTGGCCTTCTTCTTCGGCTTTTCGTCGGCTTCCGCCTCTTCTTCTGACGGTTCGACAGGGATCTCGCGCTTGACTATCGGAGAGCGCATCTCGCCAAATTCGATGATTTCCAGCACGTGTTTGCCGTCGATCGTTTCATGTTCGAGCAGAGACTCTGCGATGAGATCCAATGCGCTACGGTGTTTGTTCAATACTTCGAGCGCGCGGGCATATTGATCCTGAATCAAATCACGCACGATACGGTCGATTTTCTGCGCCGTTTCTTCACTGTAGTTCTTGGCGGTGACGGCTCCGTGGCCTAAGTAACCGCCGCTCTGGCTCTCCCCTAGCGCGACCATGCCGAGTTCGGACATGCCCCAATCGCAGACCATGTGGCGTGCGGTGCGGCTGGCCATCATAATGTCACCTGAAGCACCACTGGTAATATCGCCTAGCACGATTTCCTCCGCAGCGCGGCCTCCGAGCACGCAGCAGATATCATCGATCAAGCGGCGCTTAGAGTGGTTAAGGGTATCCTTTTTCGGCATAAACATCGTCGAGCCGAGACTTGAGCCACGAGGGATAATCGTCACCTTATGGACAGGCATGTGCCCATCATCGAGGACGCCTTTGATCAATGCGTGACCCGCTTCGTGGAAGGCGATGATTTTACGATCTTCGTCGTCCATCAACCTTCGGCGTTCGCGCCCGAAGGAAATCTTATCGCGGGCTTCGTCCATATCGTTCATTTCGACGGCCTTTTTATTATAGCGGGCAGCGATCAGTGCGCCTTCGTTAAGAAGATTGGCGAGGTCGGCACCGGAAAATCCGGGTGTGTTACGCGCTACATACTTGAGATTCACTTCCTCGGAGAGGGCGATCTTCTTGGCATGGACGAGCAAAATCTCGTGGCGACCATTGAGGTCGGGCAAATCAATCGTGACTTGGCGGTCAAAACGGCCAGGGCGCAGCAGTGCGGCATCCAAGACATCGGGGCGATTCGTCGCAGCAATAATGATCACACCTTCATTCCCATCGAAACCATCCATCTCGACTAGCAGCGAGTTAAGGGTCTGCTCGCGCTCGTCATTCCCCCCACCGACTCCGGAGCCGCGCTGACGACCAACGGCGTCGATCTCGTCAATAAAGACGATGCAAGGCGCATTCTTGCGGCCTTGTTCAAACATATCGCGCACACGTGCCGCGCCGACACCGACGAACATTTCGACGAAGTCGGAGCCACTGATCGAGAAAAACGGCACCTCAGCCTCGCCGGCGACTGCCTTAGCCAGCAGCGTCTTACCCGTGCCAGGAGGGCCGACCATCAGCACGCCTTTAGGGATCTTGCCGCCGATGCGCTGAAACTTCTTAGGATCTTTGAGGAAATCGACGACTTCGGCGACCTCTTCTTTGGCCTCATCGCAACCAGCGACGTCTTTAAAAGTGATAGCCCCTTTCTCGCGGGTGAGCATCTTGGCCTTGCTCTTGCCGAAGCTCATCGCTCCTTTGCCCGCATTTTTCAGCTGACGCACAAAGAGGAAATACAACAGGCCGATGATCAGCAAAAACGGAAGAAAGCTAATCAACACGTCCTGCAAGCCGGTGCTGGCTCGCTTCTCGTTGAGGACTTCACGCACCAGCAGAAAGTCGTCTTCCGTCAAACGGCCACGGGCGGTGAAGCGCACTTTTGCGGCCAGATCGTCGCCTTGTGAGAGGCTATCATCCATCGACGAAAAACCGGGATTCGTCATCTCGCCATTAATCACATAGCCATCGCGCCCATAGGAGGGATCAGGCTCCATAACGCCATCGTCTTCAGCAATTTGACCTGCTTTGACTGCTTCGACCAGCTCGCTAATAGTCAATTGTTTGACGTTGGCGCCCGCACCGGGGTTGGCGAACCAGATAGTTAATATTGCAGCAACAATGATCAGATAAACAAGCAACACCTTAGGCTGGAAGCGCTGTGGTGAGCCGTTATTATCGGATTCGTTCTTTTTAGGCTTTTTGTTCTCGGATGACATAAAGAGGTCAAAGTGGATCTGTTGTTCGGTAAGTCAACCTAAGAGCCTGCTTCGTTGTAGGACGAATTTTGCAACTCTCTGCGGGCGGGAAACCAGGCACCCAGACGACTTCGTTGAAGGCATTTACGACAAGGGGGAGTGTTTTTCGTTCCGCCTGCGGAATGTGGCGGTCGATAAACCAATCTTTGAGCTTTTTGCGCCCTGGCGCACCCAGCGGGTGAAAACGGTCGCCTGGCTGCCAGCTGCGCACTTTGAAGACGCGCTGGCCGCTCGCTTCGATCATGGCCTCTATCTGCGGGTTGATCGCGCCCGATATAATCTGACTGCGTAAATCATCGTCCAGCTCTACTAACTCCACCGCGATCAGCGCTCCGGTGGATAAGAAAACTGGCTCCCCAATCTCGACGCTGGCTGTCTGGAGCGCCTGCGGGGCGGCCGTAGCTTCGAGCGCTTCCCAACTCAGGGAATCGGCATCGACTAGGATGTAGCATGTGCCCGCGCTCATACGGTAGCTTTTGCGGGTGCTACACACAGTATCGATCAAAATATCCATGGCGGACGCACCGACAGAGGCAATCATCTGGTGCCCACTCAGCCACTCCGCGAGCGCGCGCCGCAAGAGCGCTCGCGGCACCTTGCGCAAGATACTGCGTTCCAGCGTGGCCGCGTGGGCATAGGCAGCGGGCAAGCGCTGACGGGCAAGTGCATCGAGCGCATCGGCGTCTTCCTCTAACAAGCGCCGGCTGCGTGCCGCGCCCATTACGGGATCGCGCGCCAGCGCATCGGCTAGATCGGGGATAATTTGCTTGCGCAGCGCGTTGCGGGCGATGCTGAGATCGTCGTTTGACCGATCCTCGCACCACGGGATAGAAGTGGCGTTGAGCGCCATGCGGATATCGCCTGCTCGCAAGTGCAACAAGGGGCGCAGATGAGTGGCCAGCCCACCGAAGCGGGCCACTGGCCTGGGAGCGGCCAGCCCGTCCGACCCGCAACCGCGCGCGAGGCGCTGTAGCTGTGTTTCGATAATATCGTCGAGTTGATGGCCAAACAAAATGTATTTGCAGCCACAGCTCTTGGCCGCACCGCGTAGAAAATCGAGCCGCAACGCTCGGGCAGTCGTCTCGGTGAAGGCGGCCTCCTTATCTGGGCGTGTGCCGCACACGAAGGGCAAGGCAAACGCCTCGGCGAGCGATTTTACAAAAGCGGCATCAGCCGCCGACTCCTCGCCCCGCCAGCGGTGGTTGTAGTGCGCTACGTGGAGTTGCAGGCCGCCGCAATCTCTGACCTCTCTGGCCTCTTTGGTCTCTTTGGCGTAGGCGACGAGTGCGCAAAGCATAAAGACGGAGTCCGCCCCGCCCGAGCAAGCCACCAGCAAACGATCCGCACGGCGCAAGTGCGCCCGTGTAGACGGTTCAAAGGCGTCCGCCCCCAGCCGCTTACGCAATGCGTCTGCCGCCTGCGGCCAGTTGATGTGCTGAGGAGTGTTCGACATTAGAGGGAGGAACTTATTATACGTGGCCGCCTAAAGGCAAGACTCCCGCCTTCCACCTTCGACTAAGTAGCCAGATACGTGTGGCCGCGTAGAAGCTCGGCGTATTCGTCGAGTATGCGGGTGCCTTCGCGGGGTTTGATCTCGTCGGCCTTGGTGGCGCGGTCGATCAGCTTCTTCATCCGGCGGTTAAGCACGTGGCCATCGTACTGGGTGAATCCGATGACGTCGTTGACAGTAAAGCCCTTGATACTGTCTTCGATATAGAAGCCGTCTTCTTCGTCGTCTTCTAAGAAGACGTGTACCTCGTTAACGCGCCCAAAGAGGTTGTGCAAATCACCCATAATATCTTGATACGCACCGACGAGAAAAACGCCGAGATAGTAAGGTTCTTTTGGCTTCAATTTATGCAGCCGCAAGGTGTGGCGGACGTCTTCTACATCAGTGAAAGTCGAGACTTTGCCCTCACTATCGCAGGTGATATCGACGAGTGTGGCATCCACGTCGGGGCTCTCGTTGAGGCGATGCAGTGGCGCGATGGGGAACAGTTGCTTACACGCCCAGTGATCGATCAGCGATTGAAAGACGGAAAAGTTGCAGACGTATTGCTCGGCCATCATTTGCGGCAGGCTTACCAAATCTTCAGGCGTGTAGTTACTGAGCTTGGCCTGATCGCACAGCTCTTGGCAGATCGCCCAGTAGGTGGAATCGGCCTGAGCGCGCTCGCCCAAGTTGAGGTAACCGAGACTAAAGAGACTGTTGGCTTCTTCTTTTTTCTGAAGTGCGTCGTGGTAGCGCTCCAACGGCGACGAAGCGTGTTCATTATCTAAAATCGCCTGTAAGTCGCGCAGCAGCGGGTTCACCTTCTTATTTTTGGGCAAAGGCTTGGGCGGCACGGCCGTCTTAGAAATGCGGTCGCAGACTTCCGTGATCAGAATGGAGTGTGGCGCCACCACGGCGCGCCCGCTCTCTGTGACAATATCGGGCACTTTGACCTCCGCGTCCTCGCACACGGTTTTGATATTATAAACCACGTCGCGCGCGTATTCGCGCATGGTGTAGTTCATCGAACTTTCGTAATTGCTGCGCGAGCCGTCGTAGTCGATGCCGAGACCGCCCCCGACATCCATCAGCTCCATCGGGAAACCCAATTTGCACAGCTCGCAGTAAAAGCGTGCTGCTTCGACGGTAGCCTTTTTGATGGTCTGTATATTCGGCACTTGCGAGCCGATATGGAAATGGACTAACCGCAAACTCTCAGTGAGCCCCGCACGTTTGAGGCGTTTGGCGGCATCAATGATCTCTGGGCTGGTCAGCCCGAACTTGGCATCCTCGCCCGAAGAACTCGCCCACTTGCCCTCGCCCATCGTCGCAAGCTTGATGCGGAAACCGATCAGCGGCGTCACACCAAGCTTCTTTGAAATCTGAATAATACGCGCCACCTCGCTGATTTGCTCGACCACGAGGTACACTTCCTTGCCCAAACGAATTCCGTGTAGCGCGAGGCGGATAAACTCATCGTCCTTGTAACCGTTGCAAATAATTAAAGATTTGTGGTCTTTGTGCATCGCCATGGCGATCATTAGCTCAGGCTTGCTGCCGCATTCTAGGCCGTAGTTGAAAGGCCTGCCCGCATCTTGAATCTCTTCGACGACTTCGCGCATCTGGTTAACCTTGATCGGGAAGACGCCGCGGTAGCGCCCATCATATTTTTCGTCTTTGATCGCCTCGCGGAAGAGCTCGTTGAGCTGGATCACACGGGTATGCAGGAGGTCTTGGATACGGACAGTGAGTGGCGGCTTGAGGCCTTTTTGTGCGGCCTCTTTCACAATGTCGTGGATGCGGATACTGCGCTGATCCCGCAAAGGATGCACTTGCATAAAGCCTTCCGAATCGATCGAAAAATGACCACCGCCCCATTGCTTGAGCCCGTAGTAGTTTTCAGATTCCTCGACTGTCCAAGCCGGGGTAGTGTTTTTGTGCGAAGCTGTCATAAAAAAAGCAAATTGCGAGGCGGCATAAAGCAGCGAAAAAAAGGATGAACAACTAAAAAACCATACGAACAATCAACTAGGTGATTTTGTAAAGCGATTTACAACAAATTCTGAGCTAAGCCACGAATTGAGTTGGGTGATTTTTTATACCGCATCCACCACGTCCATGCTGGTGGCGAGGTCGGCTTGCGCCTGCGCATGCGGGTCTGCTTTTGCCTGATTCAACTTAGTGCGGTAGCGGCGCAGTTGGCTGGCAGTGAGCGTGGCGATGTTGCAAATGGGTTCGCCCGGCTTCACTGCTGGCATGGTAGCCATACCTAGGATGATGCCATTGTTGGGCGAAAGCAGCACGTTCTGCTCCACCCCCATGATGCTGTAATTCGTGACGATCGGCTGACCCGCCTCGACAAAGTCGCCCGGGCTGACGTGAAACTTTAAAATACCGCCCACCGTGGCACGCACCCATTGCGTCTTGCGCACTTTGGCCAGAAACGGAGGCTTCACCATCACCTCATTGATCATACCTAGATCGGCAAGCACGTTGCGTATGCCCTGCGTGCCTATTTGCAAAACGCTCGGCTCGACCTTCCAAGGCTCACCCGCTTCGAGGATGATGGTCGGGCAGCCGCGCTTGGTCGCTTCACGGCGAAAGGAGCCGAGCGGCCCCTTGCCATCGACCACCATCACGCAACCAAAAGCCTCGGCTAAACGGCGCGCCTTAGCATTCGTCAAATCGGCGCGTATATTCGGAAAGTTCGTGCGCTGGAAGGCGGCCGTGTGTAGGTCGATGCCGTAGTCGCACTTATCCACCAACTCCGTCATCAGCGTGTAGGCGATGCGGCTGGCGAGACTTCCCTTTTTATTGCCAGGAAAAGATCGATTCAGATCACGACGATCCGGCAAGTAGCGCTCGTGCGATTCGAAGCCAAACACATTGACCACCGGAGCCAATACCAAAGTGCCGCACTGAAGCTTCACCTCATCGCCAAACAGAAAATCGTGAATGATACCGGTGCCGTTGACCTCATCGCCATGGATCGCGGCGGTGATGAAGACAGTGGGTCCCGCTTTCTTGGCACGTATCACACGCAGTGGCACGCGTACTTTATCACCCGTGTAGGTTTCGGAGATAATCAAACCCACGTTCTTAGACTGACCGAGCCGGATGCGTTCGCCTGCGATGAAAAATGGGGCGCTTCGTTGAGTTGGCATAACTGTAATCGTCGGGTGGCGCTGAGTGGCTCACTCAGCATAAGCTTCACTAGACCTCCTCAATTGGCATCTTTTTGAGTTTGCGGCGCTTCTTCTTAGTCAAGCGCTCGGGTAGAAACGTACTGAGCGCGATCTGGCTGCCGTAGCAAAGCAAACTGTCGCCCTCCATGATGACGCGGTCTCGCCGCGGGTTGGCAATGTGCTCACCACCACGCGTTAAACGTAGCACCACGATGTCGCGCTCGCGCAGACCGCTCGTTTCAATCGTTTCGCCAGCAATCGGCGCGTTGGGCGATACGCTGAATTCAGTAACGGTGTATCCCTTAGTCAGCGAGAGTCTTTCCCGCACGTTAAAATTGCCGAATTTAATCTGCTCTTCAGTAAATTGAATAATCTCACCCGCGATGTCTAAGCCAGTGGCACCTTCGATGCCTTCCAAGCCAGGCGAGGAGTTCACTTCCATGATCACCGGTCCGTCCTTGCCCTCCAGCATATCGACGCCCGCCACCTTAAGATTTAGAATCTGAGCGGCTCGCACGGCAGTGCGTTCATAAGCGTCGTCGAGTTTGACGACTTCGGTCTGGCCGCCGCGGTGCACATTACTACGAAACTCTTGACCGACTGCCGTACGGCGCATCGCACCCACCACCCGATCCCCAACCACGAAGGCGCGGATGTCACGCCCTTTCGATTCAGACACGAATTTTTGCACTAGCACATTTTGCTGCACACTGGAGAGCGTCTCAATGATTGCTTCAGCGACTTTATTCGACTCAGCCAAAATCACACCGACCCCCTGCGTCCCAGAGAGTAGCTTGATCACCACCGGTGCGCCCCCCATCTCTCGGATGGCTTGCAGAATGTCTTTTTGGTTGCGCACAAATGCGGTCTCCGCAATGCCCACATCATGGCGGCTGAGCGCCTGCATCGAAGAGAGCTTATCGCGCGAAGCAAGAATAGAGTCAGCCGTGTTCAGGCAGAACGTCCCCATCTGCTCAAACTGGCGCACTACGGCGGTGCCGTAGAAAGTAACTGAAGTGCCAATACGCGGGATGATGGCATCGTAGTGGCTGATTGGCTTGCCCGCATAGGTGACGTCTGGCTCACCTTGGCGCAGATAAAGGCCAAATTTCAGGGTGTCAAAAACACGCACCTTGTGGCCACGTGCCAGCGCCGCTTCGCGTAAGCGTTTGGTGCTGTATAACTTAGGGCCGCGAGAGAGGATTGCGATCTTCATTGGTAGGCTTTAGAGTCTAGTTTCGATGTTTAGGTGCAGGGGCAGGATTAAAAATTAGTCGTCTAAATCACGGACTTTTCTACGTGGTCGAGTGACGTGCTTTTGTGAAGAGTCGACTAGAAAATCACCTTCCAGCGCTTTTCGCCCTAGTAGTATGCGGCACATCATACTCTCGCGCGATACGAGGCTGAACTCCACTTCCTTCTCGCGCCCATGGATCACCACTTTCGTCCGCACAAAATAGCGCTCGTGCTGCTCGCCATTACTGGAGCGCACATGCGTCTGGTGATCGATCGGCGCAATCACCGTCTTCGTACGCGAGCGGTCTTTTCGATCTAGTATGATGTCGAACTGTATTTGATTATTCGCTAACTCGACCACATTACACACATCCAGTGCAGAGCGGCGCGCGCCCGTATCGCTTTTTGCAATGATAGACTCGATCCCCCAATTGGGCAGATCGACGGTTTCCTTCCAGCCGATTATTTTTTGTTTTCGACTACCAGATACCACGCTCGCCCTTCTTCAGCGATTTGGCCACGGCCACTAACAGCTGCACGGTGTGCTCGATATCTTCTAGATCGACCATCTCGCTAGGCGTATGCATGTAGCGCAGTGGGATCGAAAGCAGCCCTGTGGCAATACCAGCCTGCGCCACCTGAATCGCGCGCGCATCGGTGCCGGTGGGGCGCGGGTCGGCCTCTATTTGATACGGAATCTTGTTCTTCTCCGCCGCTCGGATGATATGCTCAAAAATGATCGGGTTAATGTTCGGGCCACGGCAGACGATGGGCCCGCCGCCCTGTTTGGAGCTGCCGTATTTGCGGTGGTCGCAATCTGGCGAGTCCGTGGCGTGCCCGACATCTACAGCGATGGCGAAATCCGGGTTTTCCGAAAAAGCCGCCGTGATGGCACCACGGGTGCCGATTTCTTCCTGAGTCGTCGCCGCTGCGGTCACACGGGCGGCGAACTTGTCTTTGGAGAGCCGTCGCACCGCTTCCAGCACAGCGTAAGCACCCGCTTTGTCATCAAAGGCGCGAGCGACGCCCACGCTACCACGAATCAGTTCGAAACTCTGGTCATAAACAGCTGTGTCACCGATACCGACAAGTTTTTCCGCCTCTTCTTTATTCTTCACTCCAAGGTCGATCCAGATCTCGTGCGTCTCGGGCACTTTCTTGCGATCTTCAGGGCTCATCAGGTGGATGGCACGCTTACCAGTCACACCTTTCACGATGCCTGCTTTCGTAAGAATAGACACGCGGCGGCCTGAAATCATGCTCTTATCGTGCCCACCCAGCGTGTCAAAATAGACGAAACCCTGATCGTTAATGTAGGTAATTATCAAGCCAAGCTCATCAATGTGACCAGCAAAAAGCAGCTTGGGGTCGCCACCTGGATTCACCGTAGCAAAGCGATTACCCATCGTATCGCGGCGGTAGGCATCGACCTCGTTCTCCACATATTGATCCACGACGGCTTGCGCTTCGTATTCCGCACCTGTCGGCGAGCGCGCATTAAGCAGATCGACCAAAAACTCAGGTGCTTGGTAGGCTTTAGATTTCTTGGAAACTGTTTTCTTAGTCGTTTTCTTTTTAGGCATCCTCTAAGTGTTACGCATCGAATTGAGATAGCAAAGTCATTTGCGCATAAAAAACATGAAGTGTTCGCCGGTGCAGCCCTCGAAGCTCGATATTAACCTACTCTCGTTATCGCGCTTTTGTAGGAGTGAAGTCGGGCAATCGACCGCGCGAACTTGACCCGTGCAAAAACAAACTGTCTCTTCAGCAGCTAAAGCAGCAGGCGCATCTCTTCGATCTCGGACTTATAGTTTCGGAGAAGCGCAGTCTTGAGGCCGATTTTTTCGCGGGCATCGCGAATCGTGAGACCGTGCAAGCTCTCAAAATCGACTTCGGCCAGTGTTCGACAATCGCTGATATAACCGAGGCGGGCGCCGTCGTGATAGCTCTCAATCATGTCCTCCGAGTAAAGACCGTCGCTTGAAATGTGCAGTGCCCGCATGAGGTCGAGTTTGAGCTGACTGGCGTAGGTAGTCCGGCGATTGGAAGTGCCGTGAAAAAAGCCTCGGCAAAACGCTCGATCGCGTGGGCTGTCAGACCGCCCGAGTAGGACATGAATCCATGTGCGCAGCTCGCTGCGTTCCGATGCGTAGCCCTCCCACGAGGCGTGATGCACTTCGCGGCTCACGAGGGTGCGCGATTTGTCCACATTCTCTAGGGCGGTTTGGTAGAACTGATCCCATCGGGCCTGCTCCACATCTTGCTTGGCCAGCGGATTCGCTTCGTCGAGCACTTTATTGATCTCGATAAAGCACTGCCGCGCGAGCTCTCTCTGCTCGTCGAGGTGTGCCTGAATACTTTGGTAGGAGCTTTCGAGATGCTGGTTGAAGGTGGTCGGATCGAGTTCGCAGGGTTGATCGGATTGGTCGAGGGCGCGATCTACTTCTTCGATGGCCTCATCCATCCCTCGGTGCGCGTCGGCCGGATCGATGAGCCATGAAGACTGCTGGAAGGCGTCGGGGTGGACGAGCCGATTGGTCGTGCCCATGGTGAAGCCGATAACAAAAGCTTCGTCTTTTGGCAAAAGGCCGCGCCCAAGCAGTAGATGGATGTAGTCGTGCGCGCGGAGATCGACGCCTCCGTAGAAAAACTGCTTCACTAGTTGCGAGTCTTTGCCCTCTGTCCAGCGGATCACCTCGGGGATTTTACCCTGAGGCGCACCCACGATGGTCAAATAGTCGTAGGCTTGCCGGATCGTGAGATGGCCCCAATCGATGGGGAAGAGCCACCGCTTGTAGGAGACGGCTCCGCTAGAAAGCGTGCGTAGGCGGATGCCAGGCGGAATCTTGGGATCATCGGCAGACGTGATGAACCTCCCGCTGCGACTAGACTTGAGATCGTACATAGGGCGGTTTTATTCAAGCATGAGATTGAGCCCATCGAGCTGGGGAGCAACTTTACTGCCTTCGCGCAACTTTGCGATGGCGGCTTCTCCTTTTTCGGTGAGCTCCTGCATTTCCTGTATCTGGGTGAACATGGTCGGCAAGGCTTCTCTGCGGTACTTAGAGATGTCTTCCATCGCGGCGTTGATGTCGTTGAAGGCTGATTTCAAGTCCTCTAAATTAAGCATGGTGGAGGCGGCTTGCTTATGAATCTCGACCCCTTGCGTGCGGAGCCTGGCGGCGGTGCCGCTAATTAGCTTGGAGGTGGTTTTGTTGAGTGATTCGATCTTATCGAGGACGAGTTTTTGATTGGCTAAGGCGAGTGCCACTGTGACGGCGACTTGGAGTGCCGAGACGGTAATATTGATCGCTCGGTCGACTCCGCGAATGAGTTCGCGGTTGTTACGGATGATGAGTTCGATCGAGAGGATGGCTTGTTGATTGACGGCGAGCTGTTGTTGCAGATCCATGATCCGCTGGCGCAGGGGGAAGAGGAGTTCTTCGGCGATGAAGGCGTGGCGTGGGTCTTCGGCGGGGATCTCTCGCTCAAGCTGGTAGGCGAGCTTCTGGTCGATGACCTGACCGAGCTGGATGAGGCGCGCGAGCTGCTTTGTTAATTTTTGCATGACGACCTGATCTTGCAACAAGGTCTCGTTGTCGCGCGTCAACTGGTTGCGGCCTGCCTCTAGGGATTTGATGATTTGATCAATCAGTTCCTGTGCGGATGCGTATTTGAGGAAGTAGGCTTCGATTTTATTGCCGATCCCCGGTATCCACGAAAGCGCTTTGGCCACGCCACTGACGCTGAAGTCGATCTCGTTGGGGTTGAGTTCGTCGATCTCTTGTTTGAGAGAAATGAGGGAGTTGGCCACGGGGCCCCCATCGGTGCCTTTTTCCGAGAGTTGCTTGATCGGTTGTTGCAGCATCTTACTGCGGTGGGCGCTGGCTCGCTGGACGTCGACGCCCATCGAATCGACGAGGGCTTTCTTCTGTGCGCAGTCGTTTGCCTCGGTCGTGTTCACCGCGATCACGGCCGCGACGAATTGATCGGCCTTGGCCGTGATTTCTGGCGATTGTGTGCTTCCATGCTATCGGCGAGGAAACTGAGCTCCATCACGGCTTGATCCATTTCCATGGTAGCTTCGCTACGATCAATCCGCACCTTAGCGAGATCGGCTCCTGTTTGCACGAGCTGAGTCATCGCTTTTTCATTTTGGACGAGGAGCTGATCGACGTGCCGAGCCGTCGACTCTAGGAGGCTCAGCCGGTCGCGAAGGGTCTGGTAGTCTGAGTCGTGATTATCGACTCCATTTTCGTCGAGGTGTTTGAGCTGTTCCTCGACATACGCACGGTTGATGGAGCGGGTGCTTTTCAAGGCCACGGCGACTTGTTGCAGATTATCGATCCCAGCGAGGTAGATTTGCTCGGCGATGCCCATGTAGCGGCCGAAGGTGATCTCTGCGGGATTATACTTTTCTTCGACGACTGAAACGAAGCTATCGTACTTAGCCTTCAGATTATCCATCTGCACGCTCCCGTTGTGGCAGTTCAGTTCTTTGAGTTCTCGTGCGATCGTTTTGAGCCGCTCTTCGCGCTCACGCTGGAGCCGTTTGCGTAGTTCTTGCAGGTATCGCACCGAGAGGGCGTTTTTCCTCCCAAATAGATTGATCCCCCAAGCCAGCCCGGCGAGGCCGAGCGAGCCTGCGATGGCGGCGATCATCTTTTTGATCGCTCCGATGCCCGAATCAGAGAGCGCATTGGTGCCACTTTGGAACGAGATCGGCCGTAGCTTGAGTGTCCCTACCTTGGAGAGGCGTTGCCAGCTGGCTTCGGGAAGGGGCGAGAAGTCAAATGTGAGCGAGTCTTGATGCAACCCGCTCGCTAAATCAGCGGAAGCGCTCTGGGCGGAAAGCGTGATGTCCTTGAGGACGCGATCGTAGATAAGGCTGCGGGGGTCGCCTTGCGGCAGGGGTGATTTCTCAAAGTCGCCGTAATCGACGAGCACTTGGACAGTTCGCTCAATCGCGTCGTAGAGTCGAAACTGTTTCGACGCATCACGTGCAGGGTCGATCCCGAGCCAGACAGAGGCGTTCTCTTCGTAGCTGATCCAGGCGATACCGGCGGCGATGGCTTGGGCGGTCGCCGCATCTGTTTGGCTATCGCTCGCCAGTTCTTCGATAAATGCGGGTCGATCTTTGCGGAAATCACGGAGCACTTCGAAGTAGGCGGTGAGGACGCTTTCGGCGAGTTCGGGCCTCTCAGTGAGGACGGCTCGGTTGACGACTAGAACATCCACGATGAGCCCACGGGTGCTTGAAGTATCGATAATGGGGAGGAATTTATTTTTTTGGAGTGCGGTCGAAAGCTCTGGCTCCCACAAAACGGCGACATCGGCTTTATCATTTTCCAAATATTTAAGCGCTTGGGCGGAGCCTGTGGTCGGTAGACTCCAGCTTTTGTCGGGCTTCAGGAAGCGGCCCATATCGAAGTCCACAGCGACGGTTTTTAGAAGATGCTGGCTCGGTGAGTTCGGCGTGTAGGCGATGCGGACTTTTGGGTCTTGTTTGATCGCATCGAGGCTCGTGAGGGCTGGGTTTGCGGAGACGATCCCATCGCTGCCGATTGATTCAGAAAGCACCGCGACGAGGCTCCCTGGGTAGTCTCGGAGCGCACCTGTGAGGATATAGGAGTCGACCGTAAAGACGGCCATATCCAGTTCTTTTTCGGCGAGGGCGTCGACTCGCGCTGCGTAGTCGCCTTCGTCGTCGGCTAGCTCAAGGCGATAGCCTTTTCCAAGTAAACGGTTTCGGAAGCGATCAGACCGTAGGGGGAAGTATCCGGCGTAGGCGTCCAGCCCGATTCGGATGCTGCCTTTAGCCGCTTGGAGAGCGCTCGTCTCGCGCTGGGTATTTTCCGTGGCCCGTGTGAGCATTACATGAACCAAGAACGAGCCGACGCTCACCACGAAAAACAAGATAATGGGTCCGGTTAATCGTCGTATCACTTGATTCTATGCGTAGGTTAGTTAGCAAATTCCGTCGGGTCGACGAACGATTCGGTTTCCGAGGCGATGACCTTATCCAATGCTGAGATAAGTGATTCGACGGAATCGGCAGAATAGTAGTCGGTCACGCCACGGATGTTCAAGGCGTGGTTGGCCACGCCGAAACCGATCGTTTGTACTTCGATCGCCGAGTTGCGAACGACCTGCGCGGCAATCGAGGCGGGGTTGCCATCGCTGGAGTCGCCATCCGTCACGACGAGCAATATGTAGCGTCCGTAGCCGGACTGGGTGCGTGCTTGCGCGGTCAGTGCCTCGTAGCCTCCTAGGATCGACTGTATGAGCGGCGTGCCGCCCCTAGCTTCGACCCGCATGATCGCTTCTTTGAAAGCAGCGTGGTTATTCGTGCCGAGTGGCACCAACTCCTTGAGGGGGGAGAAAGTGCTTAGCCCTAAGTTCGCATCTTCGGGTAAGTTATCACAGAAGCGTATCAATGCCTCTTTGGCGGCCTGCATCTTAATTTTGCCCTTTTGTTCGCTCGCCATACTGCCACTCGCATCAAGGATCACGTAGTAGTTAGTAAGGTGAGCGAGCTAAATCGTTTTTGTTGACGCATAGTGTCTAGGTGTGCGCAAGCGCGGTTTGTAAGACTAAGGGAAATCTCTGATACGAAAAAATGAGTGTAGCCCCTCCGAAAACCAATGCAAATTAAAATACTTTGAATGTGTCTCTTTTTCCGTTGGCTCCTGTTCTTTAGCCTGAACTACATTTCACTAAAAACGGCGAAAAAAGAAAAAGGGGGCATTCCGGAATGCCCCCTTTTTCTTGCTCCCTCGCACTCCTCGCTGGGTGCCTAGCAATGGCATCCGTCATGATGCGTCGCCGCGCAATGAAGTAATTTAACTTCATACAATTTCCAAAAGGCCACTCTTCGGAGTGGCCTTTTTTGTTACCAGTGTTTCCGCCGTAGCGGCTTGCTGGACAACTGCTTCCTACCACTTTAAAAAAGCTTTGATCTCCTTGCGGACTAAACAAGTAGTCAGGTTGGCTTGTTGTAAGTCTTGAGCTTGCCTGTGGTGAGCTTACCGAACCGTCGAAATGGCCGCCTGACCCGTTTGCATTGACCGCTTACACGGATGTGTGTCGGCCGATCCTAGCATTTGTGCACATCTTTTTCCTGCGGTGGACTCTACTGTCAGCAAAAAAAATAGTCTAGGTCGACCGCTCGACCTAGACTAAAAGTCCCCGCTTTGCCCCCGATCCATCACCTCCCCTACAGGGGGATTCAAGACGCCAAGGCGCAGAGTAAGGAAATGAGGGACTTTGCGTCTTTGCGCCTTGGCGCCTTGGCGTGAGGCAACTTCAGAGAATGGGTGATTGCAGGAATACGGATTCATAATTTTGACGCTTTCCCGTGGCTTCGTTACCGAAAACGCGGAAACGCGACTGGTTTGTGCGCTCCTGCCACCGAGCCAACTAGACGTAGCGGATGGGACATCCGCCCTCCCCAAACTTGGAAATAAGAAAGGCAGCACCCGTCCAAGAATTCATAATTTTAAAATTCGGCTACTTGATCAACTTCGGCTGTGAAGTTGGAGTCCCGCCTTAAGGCGGTTTCGTATGCAAAGCCTTTCCGACGCGGCCGCCTAAAGGCGGGACTCCAACCCTTGGAAACGCGATCCCCATGGCCTTGAGCTCGGGGAAGAAACACCGGGCTAAGCGGCTTGCTTTGTGCGGTGATAGAGCTGCCTGCTACCACTTTGCCCTTTCAACCAGCTTTGGACCTTTTCTCGGGCCCGAGCCAAGATCAACTCCAGCGGACCCGCGATCCGGTAAAAAAGACCGCCATAGCTCTCGACGTTGCGGACCTAGTTTTCCGTATCCAGGTTAAATCGCTCCAATACCGGTTTCAGCCCCAAAGGCACGTAAGCAGGCTTAAATCAGTTGCGAATAGGCTTCCGCCTTGAGCAGTGCTTCGACTTGCGTAGCGTCCTTGAGACGGATCTTCAAGAGCCAGCCTTTTTCGTAGGGGTCTCCGTTCAACAGCTCTGGCTCGGAATCAACCTCTTCGTTGACCTCAAGCACCTCGGCATCAAGCGGCATAAAAAGATCGGAGGCGGCCTTTACAGACTCCACGACGCCGAAGGTGTCGCCAAAATCGAAGGACTCACCCACACTGGGGAATTCTACGAAGGTAATGTCGCCGAGACTCTCTTGCGCATAATCGGTGATACCGACAGTGGCGGTGCCGTCTGCGTGGACTTGAATCCACTCGTGGTCTTTCGTGTAGAGGAGGTCTTCGGGAACTTGACTCATTCAGTCTTTGGAACTCTGTGAAATCAGGAAAATACTAAAAATACGAAAGCGACTGACTCCGCAACTGCTATACTTGAGACTCGAAGAATTCGATGATCTGCTCGATGATGAATTTGTGCTCTAGCGATGTAATATCGCCTGCTTCGAGCTGGCGGTCGGCAGCCAGAGCTTGCTGCGCCATGCGCTCAAAAGGATCGGCTCCTGTTGAGGTGGGCACGAGACTACTTTTAAGCGCAGTTTTCATGGTGCCGGGCTCGAGATCGACGTAGTAACCGAGGTCTTCCTTGAGACCGAAGCGGATAAAGTTAGCCGCTTTATCATTGGGAACAGGCGCGAAGTATTTGACTGCTTTGTTGTAGCCGATCTTTTCTAGGCGAATCTCATGCGTCACTTTTCGCGCCAAGGCAATTTCCATCGGTGTGATACCGGCAGCCTCGCCATTAATATAAACGCTCGCTTCGGTCGGGAAGGAGAGAATGGTGACTTTCTGCGGAACACCGCGCTGCATCGATGTGCAGCCCGCGAAGAGCAATGCGCCTAAACCGAGAAATACGAGTGTGGGGTATGGGGGAATTTTCATGTGCTTTGGCTGTTTATTTTAAACTTTAGATGGAGTCTATTAGCCAGAGTAAATTGCGGTCAAGCCTTTAGCTGAGCCATCAGCAAAAATCTTACTAGCCTAATTTCTACTAATTAATCCTTGAAACTCGATGCAAGAGCGCCATCAAAGCAACTCAACCGTGCACTTTCAGCGTATCATGTATGTCACGACGACATGCCTGTAGATGCACTCTACCAATGACCTTAGCCTTTATTATAGCCATCGCCTTCACCATCGGAGTTTCCGCGCTCTGTTCCGTCTTAGAGGCGATGATCCTCAGCACAACGACTGCGGAAATCGAAGGTTTAAAGAAATCCTACCCAAAGCGGGGGGTCAAACTGGAGAAATTTAAGCTCGGGCTGGAAGAGACGAGTTCGGCGATCTTGAGCCTAAATACGATCGCCAATACGCTGGGTGCCACCATGGTGGGCGGCTTGGCAGTCCAGATTTGGCCAGAAGATAGCAATGTCTTGCTCAAGGTTTCAAGTGCCATGGCGCTCGCTATTCTTTTTTTCTCCGAAATCATCCCTAAAAATATAGGCGTGCTTTATCGCCCCACTCTACAGCCGATTTTGATCTTCCCCTTAACTTGGTTGTGCGCACTGATGTCGCCGATTTCGACCGTGGTCGGCTTCATCGTGCGCTACACGCTACGCCCAAGTCAGACCGTCGCAAATGGGGATGCGGAAATCCTGCTGCTCGCGGAAAAAAACGCCAAAGAAGGCACCCTAACCGCCAACGAGCGCGACATGATCAATAATGCGCTCAGCCTCGACGAACTGTTGATCAACGAAATTATGACACCCCGTACGGTCGTGTATATCTTCGACGGCCAAGACACCATCGCTTCTCTTTTTGAGAAAACCAAAGACATCCCTTTTGCGCGCATTCCAATCTACGAAGACCAGACTGATAACATCACAGGGATTGTACGGCGGCGGGATATTTTAGGCGCAAAGGCCGAGGGTAATGACTCTATACTGATCAAGTCACTCGCCAGCGAGGCGATATTCGTGCCCGACAACGCGGCGGCTTCCGACGCGCTACAAACTTTCTTAAAGAACCACCAACAGTTGGCAATCGCTGTCGACGAGTTTGGCTCCATGTCCGGCGTCATTACCATGGAGGATGTGATTGAGCACATCATCGGGCAAGAGATCTTTGAGGTCGACGACCCTGCGATCGATATGCGCGAGCTCGCACGCCGCCGACAGTTTGCTGAGAAACATAAGCAACGCCGCTAAAATTAAAACCAGCCTACGCGTCTGAGCCCTGATGATTAAAACGGATCAGAGCCAAGCGTAGGTCTTCCATCGTTACGGGCTTGGTCACGAAATCATCCATTCCCGCATCGCGGCACGCCTCACGCGTCTCACCTAGCGCATTCGCCGTGAGCGCCACGATGTAAGGTTGCTGATGGACGGGTAATAAATCACGGATTTCGTAAGTGGCACCGATGCCATCCAGCTCTGGCATTTGTAGATCCATAAAGATCAGATTATAGTCACTCGTTGTGACCATATCGACGGCCTCGCGCCCGTTCTTCGCCCACCGGGCTTGCAGCCCGAAGCGCCCGAGGATCTTAATTGTCAGCTTGTGGTTTGTGGGATCGTCTTCGACTAACAATATGCGAGGTTGTGACTTAAACTTGAGCTCCATTTGCGCCAGCGCATCATTGACTTGGTTCGCTTTAACTGCTTCGTACGTGGCCGCTTCCTCAATGAAAAGTGTAAACGTAGTGCCTTTACCAAACTCGCTAGCCACGCTAATTTCGCCGCCCAACATTTCTACGATCCTACGGCTGATCGCCAGTCCTAGACCCGTGCCGCCGTATTGACGAGTGGTTGAAGAGTCGGCTTGAGTGAATGCTAGGAATACATCATCCTTTTTGTCTTCCGGAATACCTATACCAGTGTCTAGAACCGAAATATAGTGCCGCCTGCTATACACATCTGAATCCGACGATACTCCGGCAGGCACAGTCCATACTTTGACGCAGATCTCCCCACTAGAGGTGAATTTCACCGCATTACCAACTAGGTTATTCAGAACCTGCAGCAGCCGAGTACGATCGGAGTAAATCGTCTCTGGCACTGAATCGGCCACCTCCACTCGCACCTCTATGCCATTTTTTTGAGCGCTCAACTTGAACAAGCTCGTCACTTCATGGACGATCTTTTCGAGGTGCACCGATCCAAGTTCCAGATGCACTTTGCCCGCCTCGATTTTTGAGAGATCGAGGATGTCGTTGATCAATTCCAGCAAAATATTTCCAGAACTGCGGATCGAAGCTAGGTCGGAGCGCTGCTCTTCATCCAAATCCGTATCTTGCAGCATTTCGCTAAAGCCTATAATTGAGTTTAACGGAGTACGGATTTCGTGGCTCATGGTGGCGAGGAAAGCACTCTTCGCCATATTGGCCTCTTGCGCAATATCTGCTAACTTACGTGAGCGCACCGTCGCCATCTGGAGTTCTTTGGTGCGCTTACGCACCTTCTCTTCGACTTCGGCATAGCTGTGGCGCAGTTTCTCCGTCATATCATTAAAAGCACGCGCCAGATCGTCGAGCTCGCTCCCCCCAGTCGTCGTCGCCACTTGTAGGTCGAAGTTGCCGCTCGCCACAGCGTTGAAACTTTTCGTGAGCTGATTGATGGGACGGCTGATACTCACGGAAAACCAAATCGATAATACCACGGAGCCTGCTAACAAAATAATAGCCGAAACCCAATAGATCAAAACCAAGCGCTCACTGTGCTGCTGGCTCTGTTGCTGGCCGCGCTTCATCAAGCGATTCATTATGTCACGCATCCGCGCCCCATAGGCTTCCAGCCGCTCGACTGCCTTTTTCTCTGCCTTGGCTGCCATCGCGGACTCAACCGGGACTGCTCCCAAGCCTGGCCGCACATCCGAGTGAAACTCCCTACTCTCAACGAGTCCTGCAAAAACCTCATCGAACCCCTCCACCTGCTCAAGCATCCCAATGACAAAAATCGACTCCGCTTGGTCACCTTCCGCCAAAACTTGGCTCAGGGCATGCTTCGTCGCGGCCAGTGATTCTTCAATATGCGAGACTCCCATTGGGCGGTCTTGATAAATTTGGTATCCAATCACCACGCTTGAGATCTCGCGCGACACCGCTTGCAGCAGATTCAAGCGCCGCTCCTCACGCTGCACCTGATCCATCGCATAGCGACTCAGCACCAGCAAGAGCGCAAAGAGCAGAATGGCGCCAGCTAAGGCGATCGCTATTTTTGTCGTAATTCTCATAGCACTCTTGAGTGAGTCTCATTCCTGCAAATAGAAGATGATCCGATCGTGTATTAAAAAAGCAAAGTCCAAGCGCCCATCGGCATTCAAATCCGCAGCCACCGTCTGGCGCGGCTCCAGCTTACCACCCGTGCGCCCTTGGTAGTGCATGTTTTGCTCAAAAATCTCCCAAAACATTTCGCTACGCATACCCTCCTGCGCGCCGCGCAAAATCTCGACCACGTGCTCATTGCCATCCACTGCCACGATGTCTAAGCGCCCATCGCCATCGAAGTCGCCACTCGAAACATGGCTGAAATAAACATCCTCTAGCTGCGTTTCGTAGCTAGTGCCGATCTCGCGCGACCAGCTATCCGCCTCCGCAGCAAAATACCAGAAACGATCCTCACCATAGAGCAAATAGGTAACTTCGCCCTTCTTTTCCCCAGCCAGTTGCGACCAGCCCGATACTTCCATCGAGCCGACGTCCTCGGTGTGGCGGTAGCGCAGCACGCCGTCCTCATCACGGCTCAGGAACTGGAGCTCCCCCTCCTTCGGCACGTAGAGCACCAGCCCCTGTAGCCCATCGGCGTCCATCGCCGGAATCACCGCAGAGACGACATCACCACTCCGGCGCGCGTTAAACTGATCTACCATTTCCAAATTCCCCTCGCTGAAGCGGATCGCCCGCGCAAATCCCGTGCGCGCCACCACCATTTCCAGCTGCCCATCGCCATCCACATCGATGGCCGATACCTGAGCCGGCGAGATATCCTTGAGTAAACTCTCGCGCACACTCGAACGCTCGCCCACCACCTCTAGGGTATAGGGCGCATCCGCGGTGACAGGTGCCAGCAGGATAGGCGCTTCGCGCGGCACAAACAACATCAAGCCAGCGCCACGCGCACCAAACACATCTAACGCCCGGATACTCGTCGGCTTGCGCCGCATGTCTTCCAGATCCATTTGCAGTAAAATCTCCCACTTCGAAGTCAGCTTATTACGCTGCGCAGGCTTTGCGATCACCAACTGCATACCCTCTTCAGTCTCGTTGACCAGTGCCAGCTCATGGAAACCATCTTGATCCAGATCGACCGCCTCACACACCAATGGCTCGCCCGCACCGATCTCGATCAGACGCGGAAAAGACACGCGCCCACTCTGATCAAACTCACTCAGCCCGATCGTTTTCTCCTCGCGGCTCAGCGCCACGACTACCTCCCGTTTTGTATCGAAAAAGCGGCCAGCCGTGAGCGAGGAAATCGCAGAAAATGTCGGAAAACTCTTCGACGCCTTGAAGCGCCCATCCTCTTTCAAAAAGACCATCAACTCCGAGCCGGCCGGATTGGCTACTTGCAGATCACGCGCCCCATCCCCGTTCAAATCGCCAAACGCGTAGCGCGCCCCCTCCTGCACTTTTTTGAAGACTGGGTAGATCTGTGGCTGCACACCCTCCAGCGGCAGCCCACCACGCGGCTCCTTGGCCGGCACGATCTCGAAAAACTCCAAGGCACCACTGCGCGAATCGACCGATACCAGACTCATCGGCTTGCTCTTAGCCGCAGCCAGCGGCGCATACATCCTCACCGGGCGCTCAAACACAAAGCGTCGCTCCGCGCCGAAGCTACCCGCTGCCAGCTGCTCACGCATCACTAGCGATTGCTTACCCTCGGTCGTGATGTAGCAAATCTCTGCCAGCCCATCTCCTGTAATGTCGATCACCTCCAGATTAAATGGATTCTCACCCGTTAGGAAATACACATCCGCTTCTTGTAGATCGCCCGAGTCGCCCTGCGAAAAAACGCGCACCGCATCTGCCGTGAGTAGCACCAGCTCCGCTAGGTCGTCGCCATCCACATCCACCACTTTCAGCGTACTATGCCAACCCAGCGCGTCAAACCCGTCAAACTCCTGCGTATCCAACCACTGCCCGCCCTCTGTTTGGAAGCGCACCGTCAGCGGCACATCGCGCGCCGTGTAGGCCAGGTCAGGCAGGCCATCGCCATTCAGATCGCCCACGCCTAAGTCAAACATCGGGAAGCCAATCGTCACCTTCTCCACATCAAAGTCGGCATCTTCCAGCACCGGCTCCCAGCGATTGCGCTGCAAGCTACGCTTAGCATTGCCCCGTTCGCCATCTTCACTGAGTTGATAAATGAGCTCGATCTGCGCCGAGTCGTTATTAATCACTGCCATGTCTTGACGGCCATCGCCATCCAGATCGGCGACTTGCAGCGCACGCGTTGCCCAATCGAGCTTCAGCACCTTCGGCTCGCTAAAGCCGAAGTCCGCTGCAGTGCCTGTGGTCAACAAGCCCGCCAAGAAAGTCACGGCAGCTAGACCAGATAAAAAAGAACGCGCTCCCATTATTTGGTCGCCTCTCGCTGAATCAATAAAGCGCGCGTGAACAAGCCGTCCTCCGCTTCCGACAGCTCCGAGATCATATGAAACGGCACGTCGATGTTACTCGGTATGCTTTGCTTATCCAGCGCCACCGCTTCGCCGCCCAACTGGCTAGCTTGCACCATTGATTGAAAGATCGGCAGCAAGATTTTTTCCACATCCATGTAGGAGCGAGAGAGGGTATTCGACTGCGTCGGCTCAAACGCCTCGAACAAAGCCTCCGTCGCCGCAAGTTGCCAGAAACCATCGCCGCCCGCATCCATCGCCGTCAGCACTTCCTGCAAAAGCCCCAACCGCCCGATGCACACGATCAACTGCGTGCGAGACACCACGTAGCTCACCAAGCTAGCCTCCGCCTGCACGACTCCCGGCGCTTGCACCGGCTTAAAAGTATGAATCGTCTGCCCCGCAAAATCTTGCGCCTGTATCTGCGCGCGCATCCCTGGCACCAGATCTTTCAGCGCCTCCAAAGCACTCGAAAATGCCTCCGAATCATTCAAGTTAATCACAAAAACTTGATCCGTCGCCAGCATCGCAGTCGCTTCGCGCGCCTGCTCAGGCAGGATCGAGAGCGAGACCAGATCACCCGCCAGATTTTCAAGCACCGCTGTGCGCAGATCCACCCCCGTGTTGGTACGGATCGTCTGCATCTGCATATCCACCATGATCGGCATAGTCGGGCTAGCCGCAGTCAACAACGCCTCCAGCGCCGCCAACATCGCGCCGGAATCGAAGGTCGTCACCGAGCTAGAAAAGACACCCCTCGGCACGTAGCGCGCTTCCGGCAGCGGGTCGCCACTGTAGGTGAACAAGCGCATCAGCCCCGTTTTTTCACGATAGAGCACCCCGCTGTGCGAGCTCAGCCCCCCCTCCGTCAAGTCCAGATCGAAGAAAAGCGCCTGCATCGACTCCAGCGAAAGTGCGGCGTCCAGACTTTGGGCACTCAGCCCAAACATCGCCGCCCCGCTAGCCATCGATTTGCCCAGCAGCTCCGCATTTAAAGGCGGCAAAATAGTTTCCAAATTCATGTAAAATGCCAGATCACCACGCCCACCCTTTTCACGTGCGCGCAAGTAAGCAGCGTTCTCTCCCAAGGGCGCATCCGGCGTATCCTTGATCGCCTCCACCGCCGAGCGCAGCCGCGCTTCCGGCACGGCCAGAATAAAGATGCCGTCCACCAGCGCGTAGCCATCTTCGATATAAGTTTTCTCCCCATCGAAGGCCTCGTCGAAGTAAAGCGTCTCCCCCATAAAAGTTTCCTCGATCAGCGTGTGCTCCATCGCCGGATTCACCTTGCGTTGGCTCTCCGCATTGCGCTCAAACTGAATCTGCATCAATTCCATCAGCCGCTCAGGCTCGCCCGCGTACTCCGCCATCAGTTGCATGTCTGGCTGGTCTGCCTGTTCCAGCACCATCTCTGGCAGATTAAACCACGCCAGCGCCATTTGCCCAGAAAACAACTCGAACAATTCATCCCAAGTCAGGCCAAACTCATTCTTCAAGACCTCCGTCATACTCTCCTCATCGTCGCCCGCATTAGCGCCCAGCAAAGGCTCTAGAAACGCCTGCAACTCTGTATCCTCAAAGACCTCCGCCAGCGGGTGCCCCTCCCAGGCCGCCCGCGTTTCCGCAAAGCTGCGCACCGAGACAAATATATTCACGTCCTCTTCGAGCAGCGAGCTAAACGGCGCAGCCGCCAGCACTGAAACCGCCGCGCAACTCGCCGCGACGAAAGACATCCATGTTTTATTAGACAGTATCATTTTTATTTTAACTCTTATTTAACTCTTATTTAACTTTGGGCGGGTTTAAGTAGCGGAAGCCCGCATTAGGATTACGCGGGTCGAAAGCATACGCATCGCGATTATCGATAAACGATTTCAAGATGCTCGACGAAATAGAAAAGCCCAAACCCTCGGCACCCACTGCCGCGATCTTCATATTATTCACCCCCACCACCTCGCCTTGAAGGTTAAAGAGCGGCCCGCCCGAATTCCCGGGGTTGATCTGAGTCGTGGTCTGCAAGTAGAGGCGCCCGTTAATCACCCGGTTGGCCACACTGATGATGCCCTCCGAGACCGTGCGGTCGAGCCCCAGCGGACTTCCGATCGCAAAGACTGTCTGCCCCTCGCGCAGCCCCCCATCCACCGCCGCCAGCGGCACCGTCACAAAGGGCTCTGTTGCCTCCGTCGCCCCGCGCTCGATTTGCAGCAGCGCCAGATCCAGCTCCGAGCTAGTCGCCACGATCCGCACATTGTCGTAAGTCACCTTAGAGAGCTCATTGGTGCCCTCTTCAAAAATCGTAATCGAGATCCGGTGCTCACCCGCGATCACATGGTCATTGGTAATAATGTAGCCATCCGGATGAATCACGAAGCCCGAGCCCAGCCCAGTCGGCGTCTGCACCAGCGCCACCGCTTCGCCCAGCTCGTCGACCCAGTCACGAATCGTCTGATCCCCTGGGTCATCCGCCACCCGATAGAGCGTGCCCCGCCCACCTATGCCCTGCGCGACATCCAGCGCCACATCCATAGGAAAGGCACCTGTCTGCACATCGCGCGCAGTCACTGCCGTCACCGCCGTCACCGCCGTCGCCGCCGTCACCGCCGTCACTGTAGCGATCGAGGACTTCGGCACCTGCAGCAGATCAAAGCCCAGATCCACAAAAACTACATCCGCCCGCTCCAAGACCACCTCACCCTGCAGCGCCGCCCCGTTCTTCAATTCGATCGATTGAAAAGCGTGCACCAAAGTAGCCGAGGTCAAAATTAAAACAAAAAAACTAAGAAAACGTAACATAGCCGCTACAAAAGCAAAAAAACCGACCACACGCCAACAAATTCACCCGAAAGTCAGGGTCTTTTTCACTCTCACTCCCATCGCCCCTTACCGAATGGGTGCTAGTTTTAGAAGCCTCTGGGGCTAAATTGGCTCGACTTTGCCAGTGCTTCCCATACGCTACGCTCGCTATCGTCGACCGTCTTGGGCACTTCAATGCACAGCTTAACGTAAAGATCTCCGCGCTTATCTGCCGAAAGCGGCAGGCCGAGTCCGCGTAGCTTCAACGATTGCTGGTTTTGGCTACAGGCAGGTACTGTCACCCGCACGGAACCATCCAAGCTGCGAATCTTAATCGAGGCACCCAGCACCGCTTCCCATGGCGTGATTTCGAGATCATAATAAAGGGTCTCCTTTTCATTTTGTAAAAAGGGGTGACTGGTGTAGCGAACCCGCAAAAAGAGATCACCCGCCGCCCCGTTGCCCGAGCCGGCCCCCCCCTGACCCGCGAGACGAATCCGTTGCCGCTCGCGAATGCCTTTAGGGATCTTCACCTGATACTTATGAGTCGTCGCCTCGCCGCTGCGCGGGTTAGCTTTGCGCAAAGAAACCGCCCGGTCGGAGCCATGCAGCACTTCCTCAAAACTCACCGATAGTTCCGCTTCCACATCGCTGCCACGCGTCGAATATTCACGCGCCCCTCGCGCTTGGCCCCCGTAGCCAGGCGCTTCCCCTCGCGCAAAGTATTCCTCGAAAAAGTCGCTAAACCCGGTGCCACTGAAGTTGTAGTCCACCCCACCCGCGCCGCCCGCAGGCCCCGGCCTCCCAGAGCCACGTGCGCCCGCAGGGCTGCCCCCCGCTTGCCAGTTTGCGCCGAGCTCGTCGTAGCGTTGACGCTTTTCCGGATCGCTCAACACCTCGTAGGCTTCGTTAGCCTCCTTAAATTTAGCGTCGGAGGCTGCCTGGTTGAAACTCCCGGCGACGTCTGGGTGAAACTTGCGAGCAATCTTCCGAAAGCCCTTCTTAATCGCATCTGGAGAGGCCGTTTTATCGACTCCTAAGATGGAGTAATAGTCTTTATAAGAAGCTGTCATTATCTGAGACAGAGAGCACTAGTTGCCAAAGTATGCGACTACTATCTCATCTCGCAGCTTTTTAATAATATGTCAAAAAACGTAGCGTGCAGCTTCAGTCTTGGACTCATAGTTCATCCGTAGTCGTCCCTTGAATGCTGCTCTCGATCACGCCGGTGGCGATGGCGTGGCGGGTGAGTCCGGCGGTGTCGTGGATATTGAGCTTGTCCATCAACTGCTGCCGATGCTTCTCGACTGTCTTGATACTGATACCCCACTCGGCGGCGATCTGTTTGTTGGCGAAACCCTCTGCCACCAACTGCAAGACCTGAGCCTCTCGTGGTGTTAGTGGCTGACGTTGACTGCCCGTTGATTCGCCGCGCTGAAAAGCCGATTGCTTCAGGCTTTGAATACGCTCAGAGATGGAGGGATCAAAAAAGGTGCCCCCGCCAGCAACTTCCAGAATCGCCTGCACTAAAATTTGACCTGAATTTTGTTTCACCAGATAGCCGGCGACACCAATCGAGAGAAAGTGCTCGACATACTCTTGGTCGCTGTGAGCCGATAGTACGATCACTTTGGAGTCGGGAGACAGATCTCCAATCTGGCGAGTCGCTTCGAATCCATTGAGGGTCGGCATCGCGATATCCATCAAAATGACGTCGGGCTGAAGCTGTGCCGCCAGCTCAAGAGCCTCACAGCCATTTGATGCTTCGCCAACCACCTCCAAACCTGAAGTTAGATCAAGCAAAAGCCGCAGGCCTTCGCGGACGATGCTATGGTCTTCGACAATTAAAACTGAAATAGGGACTTTTCTCATAGATTGTCTTCATCCAAATTCACCAGAAAGGGCAGCTCCGCACTCACGGTTGTGCCTTTACCGGGTGCAGAGTCAATGGAGAATTTACCCCGAACCATTTCCACTCGCTCCTTCATACCAATCAAACCAATACGTTGATGATTCTTCGGGTCATCCACGCTAAAAGCTTTGCCGTCGTCATACACGATTAGACGGATTCCATCCGGGATCTCCGTGAGCTCTATCGTTACACACTTTGCGTCGGCGTGTTGCACCGCATTAAGCAGTGCTTCCTGCGCCACGCGGTAGAAAACTGTGCGTCGCACGTTATCCATGGCTTCCACTTTCTTGACGCTATTAAATTCAATTTTCAATTCCTTGGACTGAGGTAGATCTTTGATCAGCGAGCGCAACGCGGGGATCAGCCCCAGATCGTCGAGCATCGTTGGCCGCAGCCTCCGCGCAAAGCGGTGGACGGTGTCGACGGATTCCTCGATCATTTGCTGCGTCTGATGAATGCTCTGTTCGAGGCTCTGGTGGCCGAGCACTCCAATCTCTCTCAGCGCAGCTAAGCGGACATTCACCCCCGCGAGAATCTGAGCGACCTCGTCCTGCAATTCACGGCTGATTTCGCGACGCTCCTCTTCCTGTGCCAGCAAAATCTTATGCGCGAGTTGCTGTGACTTCGCTTGCAGGGCTCGCGATTCGGCAAGTAATACATCGTAGCGAGCAGATTTTTCTTCGAGTTGCTGCTCGCCGTGTTTCAAAGCTTGGCAAGTGGCTTGATAGGTCTGCTCATGTTGCACCTCGACCGCAGCAAGCGACTCCAGCAGGAAAGCTCCACCCGCAGAGAGCTGATGGGACGGATGCTCCACTTCAGTCGAAGATTTCCCCGTGATAACCAGCATTGCCTGGTCGTGGATGCGCGCGATGTCCAGCACGTCCAGATTGGATTCAACCGCTTCGCGGCCAAGTCTACGAGCCGCCTCGGAGTGTCCGCCGTCAGAGGAAGGCTCCCCTAGATGAATTCGAAGTGCCTCCTGATACTGTTCTGCGAAAGGTAAGATTATTGTATTCATTATGTTCCTTGATTGTTTAAGTAAATAGAAACGGACTCTTTAGAATGAACCTTTTGGGCGATGTGTTATTTTAGAATTCGTTAGAGAAAGTGCGCTATCGAGCCAACGCGAGCAGCGAGGTTATGCCAAAGGTGTTGTTGTCACGAATTCACAGCCTACCCGTTTCTGACACGTCTAACAACGGGGTCTTACCCTACCATAACAAGGTGGTTTCGATCCGCGCCATAAAGTAGCGTGCAGCTTCAGCAAACGACCGCGTTCTAAGACCGTCTAGCGAGCACCCTGAACGTTTGCTAAAGCAGGGTTTCACCCCATATCCAACTCTCCCCTTCCAGTGTAATATCCGAACTATGCACGAATCAAAAACCGAGTCGAAAAAAGCAAGCCCCGAAACAACCCGAAACGACGCCAATACCTGCGACCTAAGCTCCTACGGTCTCCACGCCGAGACCGTCCTCCGCAACCCCTCTCCTGCAAGACTCTACGAAGAGGCGATCCGCCACGACGAACACACCGCGATCTCCGACACGGGCGCGCTCATCGCCTACTCCGGCGAAAAGACTGGCCGTTCCCCGTTGGACAAACGCATCGTTCGCAGTCCCGAATCTGAGGACGATGTTTGGTGGGGCCCGGTCAATATGGCGCTCGATGAGGACACTTTTCTGATCAATCGCGAGCGAGCGAAAGACTACCTCAACACCCGCACACGTCTCTACGTGATCGACGGCTTTGCGGGCTGGGACGGCGCCCATCGCGTCAAGATCCGCGTCATCAGCTCGCGCCCCTATCATGCGCTCTTCATGCACACCATGCTGATCCGCCCCACATCGGAGCAACTCGCGGCGTATGGAACACCCGACTTTGTCATGTATAATGCAGGCCATTTCCCCGCAAATCGCCTGACCAAAGGCATGGGTTCGACCACTTCCGTGGATCTCTCACTCGAAGACCACGAGATCGTGATTCTCGGCACCGAATACGCGGGTGAAATGAAGAAAGCCGTCTTCACCGTCATGCATTACCTCGCGCCGAAAGCGGGCAATCTCTCGATGCACTGCTCCGCCACAGCCGATCCAAAGAGCGACCGATCCTCGATCCTTTTCGGCCTCTCGGGCACGGGCAAGACGACGCTCTCGGCCGATCCGAAACGCCTGCTCGTGGGCGACGACGAGCACGTCTGGACTAAGAACGGCATTTTCAATATCGAAGGCGGCTGCTATGCCAAAACGATCGACCTCACCTCGGAGGCCGAGCCAGAAATTTTCCACGCGCTGCACTTCGGCGCGGTCTTGGAAAACGTCGTCTATGGCGAGGGCGATCGGCATGTCGATTTCCGCGACGTCAGCATCACCCAAAACACGCGCGGAGCCTACCCCATTGAGTTCATCAGCAATGCGAAAATCCCCTGCGTTGCGGGGCATCCGAGCGACATCATCTTCCTCACCTGCGATGCCTTCGGCGTGCTACCGCCCGTTTCCAAGCTCAATCCGCAGCAGGCCATGTATCACTTCATCTCCGGCTACACCGCCAAAGTCGCTGGCACGGAAGTGGGCATCACCGAGCCCGAGGCGACCTTCTCCGCCTGCTTCGGTGCACCTTTTCTTGTCTGGCATCCAGCGAAATACGCCGAGCTACTCGCGGCGAAAATGCAGCGTCATGAGGTCAATGTTTGGCTGGTCAACACTGGCTGGTCGGGCGGCAGCTACGGCACTGGCTCCCGCATCGCGCTACGCTACACCCGCGCCATCATCGATGCGATCCATAGCGGTGCACTCGCGTCTGCCCCTACCCAGCCCGACCCCGTGTTCGGCTTTGAGGTCGTCACAGAATGCCCCGAAGTGCCTTCGAAATGCCTGCTCCCAGAAAACACTTGGGCTGACAAAGAAGCCTTCCGCGCCACCGCGCAGAAACTGGCTGGCCTCTTCAACACTAACTTCGAGAAGTTCTCGGACGGTGTCACCGCAGACATCGCATCCGGCGGCCCGAAAATCTAAATCAAAGCCATCAAAAAACGCATGACTCGGCCAACTGGGTAGTGCGCAAATACACCGAGCAACATACTTTTGAAGTGCCCGTCCCCGCCCCGGGTTAGAGCACCAGCCAAACGCAGAAGACCTCGCTAGCGCGGGTTCGCTACAATGTGCAGTCACGTCGAGTTGGGTAGCGATGCGACGCCAGTCGCGTCTTCACGCCGGATTGGAGCACCAGCCAAACACAGAAGACCTCGCTAGCGCGAGTTCGCTACAAAGTGCAGTCACGTCGAGTTGGGTAGCGATGCGACGCCAGTCGCGTCCCCGCCCCGGATTGAAGCAACAGCCAAACACAGAAGACCTCGCTAGCGCGAGTTCGCTACAAAGTCTAGTCACATCGGGTTGGGTAGCGATGCGACGCCAGTCGCGTCTCCGTGCCGGATTGCAGCTCCAGCCAAGCGCAGAAGACCTCGCTAGCGCGAGTTCGTTACAAAGTGCAGTCACGTCGGGTTGGGTAGCGATGCGACGCCAGTCGCGTCCCCACGCTGGGTTGGAGCACCAGTCAAGCGCAGAAGACCTCGCTAGCGCGAGTTCGCTACAAAGTGCAGTCACGTCGGGTTGGGTAGCGATGCGACGCCAGTCGCGTCCCCGCGCCGGATTGCAGCACCAGCCAAGCGCAGAAGACCTCGCTAGCGCGAGTTCGCTACAAAGCCTAGTCACGTCGAGTTGGGTAGCGATGCGACGCCAGTCGCGTCCCCACGCTGGGTAGGAGCACCAGTCAAACACAGAAGACCTCGCTAGCGCGAGTTCGCTACAAAGTGTAGTCACATCGGGTTGGGTAGCGATGCGACGCCAGTCGCGTCCCCGTGCCGGGTTGGGTAGCGATGCGACGCCAGTCGCGTCTCCGTGCCGGGTTGGAGCACCAGTCAAACACAGAAGACCTCGCTAGCGCGAGTTCGTTACAAAGTGCAGTCACGTCGGGTTGCGTAGCGATGCGACGCCAGTCGCGTCCCCGCCCCGGGTTGGAGCAACAGCCAAGCGCAGAAGACCTCGCTAGCGCGAGTTCGCTACAAAGTCTAGCGACGCCAGTCGCGTCTCCGTGCCGGATTGGAGCACCAGTCAAACGCAGAAGACCTCGCTAGCGCGAGTTCGCTACAATGTGTAGTCACATCGGGTAGGGTAACACCCCATAGATCGTTTGGGTCATTTGATGTAAGTTGACAAAACGATCTTTCCATCAGTAAACCAGTGCCTTCAAACGATGTCTAAAACCCAAAAAATAAAAGATTTGGATGCTGGCATTTAACTAAACCTCAAAAGAGGAATTCAAAATGCAAATGACTGTCTATCTGGCAGAATGTATTGGTACCGCGCTGCTAATTTTACTCGGTAATGGCGTCGTCGCGACCGTCGTCCTCAACAAATCCAAAGGTCAAGGTGGCGGATGGATTGTCATTACCCTCGGGTGGGGCTTAGCCGTCGCGTTTGGCGTGTATGCGGTAGGCCGTATCTCGGGCGCGCATATTAATCCAGCGGTTACCGTCGCCCTCGCCTCCATCGGGGCCTTTCCATGGAGTCAAGTGGCTGGCTACATCGCCGCTCAAATGATCGGAGCAATGATCGGAGCAACCCTGGTATACCTCACCTATTTAGCGCACTGGGAAGAAACAGAAGATGCAGGAGGCAAACTCGCCTGCTTCGCCACCGCCCCTGCCATCCGAAAAATTGGCCCTGCTGTTATCACCGAATTGATCGGCACTGCGGTGCTGGTATTCGGTGTACTCGTGATCGGGAAAATCGCACTTGGCGCATCAGATAGCAGTGAAGCAGCATGGACGGCTGCGGTCAGCACTTACTTCGGCCCCCTTTTAGTCGGTATGCTCGTGCTCTCGATCGGCCTTTCGCTCGGTGGCCCAACCGGTTACGCGATCAACCCAGCGCGTGATCTCGGGCCACGCATCATGCACGCCCTACTCCCTATCAAGGGCAAAGGCTCCTCCGACTGGTCATACGCTTGGGTCCCAATTGTCGCCCCGATTCTCGGCGGTATCGCCGGTGCGCAACTCTTCAATTTCTTACATCTCTAATCCCTCCAACCCCTCAAAGAAAGCATACACCATGTCTAAAGAAAAATACATCCTCGCCTTCGATCAAGGCACCACCAGTTCCCGTGCAGTCGTCATCAACCACGGCGGCGAAATCGTTGCCTCCGCTCAAAAAGAATTTCAACAGATCTACCCTAAGCCGGGCTGGGTCGAGCACGACCCCATGGAGATCTGGTCGAGCCAAAGCTCCTCCGCCAATGAAGCCCTCGCGCGCGCTAATCTAAAGACCGACCAAATCGCTGCGGTCGGCATCACCAATCAACGCGAGACCACCATTATCTGGGATAAGGAAACCGGCAAGCCCGTTTACAATGCCATTGTCTGGCAAGACCGCCGCACCTCGGACTATTGCCGCCAATTGAAAAAAGACGGTTTGGAAGAGATGGTCACTCAAAAGACCGGCCTACGACTCGACCCGTACTTTGCTGGAACTAAAGTGCGCTGGATTCTAGAAAATGTCGATGGTGTCAAACAACGCGCCAAAGATGGCAAGCTACTCTTCGGCACGGTTGATTCCTGGCTACTCTGGCAACTCACCAGCCAAAAAGTCCATGCCACTGATTTGACTAACGCCAGCCGCACCCTCTTTTATAATATTGAGACCGACGATTGGGACGACGATCTCCTTGAGCTCTTCGGCGTGCCACGCTGCATGTTACCCGAGATCAAGTCCTGCTCCGAAATCTACGGGCACGTGGACGAAAACCTCTTTCCGGCAGGCGCACCCATTGCCGGAATCGCGGGCGACCAACACGCCGCGCTCTTCGGCCAAGCCTGCTTCACCCCCGGCATGGCTAAAAACACCTACGGCACCGGTTGCTTCTTGCTCATGAATACGGGCGAAGAGTTTGTGCGCTCGAAAAACAATCTGCTAACCACCGTCGCGTGGCGAATTGGCAAGAAGACCGAATACGCCCTCGAAGGCTCCGTCTTCATCGGTGGTGCCGTCGTGCAATGGATGCGCGATGAGCTGCAAGTCGTTCGCACTGCGCAGGAGCTCGACTGGTTGGCCACCACTGTTAAAGATTCGAACGGGCTCTATATCGTGCCTGCCTTTGCTGGGCTCGGTGCACCGCACTGGGACCCCTACGCCAGAGGTGTAGCCGTCGGCATCACCCGCGGCACGAATCGCGCCCACTTCTGCCGCGCGGCGCTCGAATCAATCGCCTATCAAAGTGCGGATCTGATTACTTGCATGGAAAAAGACAGTGGCCTCTCCCTTAAAGAACTGCGTGTCGATGGCGGTGCTTCCAACAGTGCGCCACTGCTTCAATTTCAAGCAGACCTCTTGAACGAAACCGTCCTCCGTCCAAAATGCGTCGAGACCACAGCAATAGGAGCCGCCTACCTCGCCGGACTCGCCGTCGGATTCTGGGAAGACCGTAAAGAGCTCGCCGATAATTGGACGAAGGACGTCACCTTCAAACCAGAACGCGACGTCGAAGAAATGGCCAAGCTACGCAAGGGATGGGACAAAGCAGTCGGCCGATCCAAAGAATGGGAGGACCCCATCGACGAATAAACAGTTAATCGATCCCGCGGGCGACGATAGTCGCGATCCAGTTTGGATCGTCGGCCTGCGCACTGTGATTGAATTTTAAAAATACAAAAACTAACTTAAAACCGAAAGCCAACTATGAAACGTTCACAATCACTTAGTCGTATCCAAAAAAACAATACAATCTTCGACGTCGTCATCATCGGCGGCGGTGCCTCTGGCCTCGGTGCCGCAGTCGATGCGGTAGCTCGCGGCCACAGCGTTGCGCTTTTTGAGCAGGCAGACTTTGCCAAGGGCACCTCCAGCCGCTCCACTAAACTCGTCCACGGAGGCGTCCGCTATCTCCAACAGGGTAATATCTCGCTCGTGCTCGAAGCCTTGCGCGAGCGCGGCCGCCTCTCCAAAAACGCCCCGCACCTCGTCCACTCACAAGCGTTCGTCATCCCCAACTACTCATGGTGGCAAGGCCCCTTCTACGGAATCGGCATGAAGGTTTACGATCAACTCGCGGGCAAGCTCGGCTTGTCTCCCTCACGGCATCTTAGTAAGGAGGAAACCGTCGAAATGATTCCCACCATCGAAACGGAGAACCTGGTCGGCGGCGTTGTCTATCACGACGGCCAGTTCGACGACTCCCGACTTGCGGTCAATCTCGCCCAAACCGCCGACGAGCTCGGTGCCTGCATGGTCAACTACGCTAAATGCGTCGGATTAATTAAAGAAAACGACGCTATCAGCGGGGTAAAAATCCACGACCAAGAGAGCGATGAAATCTTCGTAGTCAAAGCTAAGGCCGTGATCAATGCGACAGGTGTATTCGTGGATGCCGTCCGTCAGATGGATGAGCCGAAAGCCCCCGAGATCATTGCCGTCAGCCAAGGCATTCACATCGTATTACCAAAAGAATTTCTGCCTGGCAATGCGGCCATCATGATCCCAAAGACCGCAGACGGACGCGTCCTGTTCGCCGTGCCATGGCATGATCATGTCGTGGTCGGCACCACCGACACACCACTTGATACGCATACACTAGAGCCACGAGCCCTGCAGGAAGAGCGTGACTTTGTGATGACCCACGCCTGCAAGTATCTAACTAAAGATCCGACCCCCGGGGACGTTCTCAGCGTCTACGCCGGCCTGCGCCCACTCGTCAAAGCCGGCGATAGCTCCGATACCGCAGCCCTCTCCCGCGACCACAGCATCATCATTAGTGGCAGCGGCTTGATCACCTTGACTGGAGGTAAATGGACGACCTACCGCAAGATGGCCGAAGATGTCATCGACCAAGCCGAGACACTCGCAGGACTCAACCATCAGCGCTGTGAGACCGAAGAGATGCAAATCCACGGTTGGACGAAATCAAAGATCAAGGAGGCAAACTTGGCTCCTTACGGAGCGGATGCCCTGAAGATCCAAGAATTGATCAAAGAAGACCCCACGCTCGGCGAGCGCGTCCACCCCGACCTCATCACGCAAAAAGCCGAAGTCGTCTGGCACGCCCGCGAAGAAATGGCCCGCACCGTGGAAGACGTCTTAGCACGCCGCACGCGCTCGCTGCTACTCAATGCCGCCGCATCGATCAAAGCCGCACCCGAAGTCGCCCGCATCCTCGCTCAAGAGCTGGGTCACCATACAGATTGGCAGAGTCAACAAGTCGCCCAATACACCGCACTGGCCAAAGGCTACGTCTTCACCGACCCCGACAGCACCGGCAGCGCGAAGGTGAGGAAGCCATAGGAGCGATGCGCTTCAGCCATCGTTGCAGCGTGCTAGCCCGGAGCGATGCGCTTCAGCCATCGTTACAGTGGGGAAGCCCGGAGCGATGCGCTTCAGCCATCGTTACAGTGTGCTAGCCCGGAGCGATGCGCTTCAGCCGTCGTTACAGCGCGCTAGCCCGGAGCGATGCGCTTCAGCCGTCGTTACAGCGCGCTAGCCCGGAGCGATGCGCTTCAGCCATCGTCACAGTGTGCTATTCCCGCAGACAGGCCCGATAGCTCCTCATACGTGCGACGGCTAAAGCGCGTCGTTCCCCTTTTACCTTGTCCTTTATTCTTTGCCATACAGCATGCCGCATGCACGAGCCTAAGACGATCCGATTTTGGCGTAATCATTTACCGCATTGGCAAATTGAAGCAGGCGTTTACTTTATTACAATTCGCACGGCGGGCAGCCTTCCCAAAGCGGTGAGTCAGCGTATTGCTGAGATTCATCAATCGATGTCAGCAGTCGAGCCTGCGTCTGCTGACTACTTGCATTTGCAGCGTCAATATTTTCAGACTTTAGAAAAATATTTAGACGAGGGAAATGGTTTTTGCCCTTTTAAAACTGAGGCCTGCTGTCAGATCATTCTCGACGCCTTGGACAAGCTGAAGGAAGCAGGCTGGAATTTGGAACACTATGCAATCATGCCGAATCATTTGCATGTTTTATTCACGACAACCCAATCAGCCGACGATATGTCAAAGGTCTGGCGAACTTGGAAAGGGCGAACCGCTCGATGGTGCAATGTCGCTCTGCAACGACGAGGTGCCTTCTGGCAACGCGATTGGTTTGATCGCTGGATGCGCGATGAGGCGAGTATCACACGGACGGTCGACTACATTCGGAACAATCCCGTAAAAGGCGGACTTGTAAAAGAATGGAAAGACTACCCATGGGTTCGGTAGAAATGCCAGGAGCGATGCGCTTCAGCCATCGTTACAGTGCAGAAGCCCGGAGCGATGCGCTTCAGCCGTCGTTACAGCGTGCTAGCCCAGCAGACAGGCTCGGTAGCTCCTCATACGTGCGACGGCTAAAGCGCGTCGTTCCCCGGAGCGATGCGCTTCAGCCATCGTTGCACCCTGCTAGCCCAGCAGACAGGCTCGGTAGCTCCTCATACGTGCGACGGCTAAAGCACGTCGCTCCCCGGAGCGATGCGCTTCAGCCATCGTTGCAGTGCGGAAGCCCGGAGAGCGATGCGCTTCAGCCATCGTTACAGTGCAGAAGCCCGGAGCGATGCGCTTCAGCCATCGTTGCAGTGCGGAAGCCCGCAGCAGCCCCGGTAGCTCCTCATACGTGCGACGGCTAAAGCGCGTCGTTCCCCGGAGCGATGCGCTTCAGCCATCGTTGCAGTGCGGAAGCCCAACGCAATACGGGAGCAGGATGCTCCCACTACATTACCAGCCTATTCCGGGAGAGGCGGCGATGCATTGGGTAACCGGCCGACGTTTTGGTTGAAGCCCGACTTGGCTGGCTTCTCCGGTAGCTCGGTGGCTTTTTGAAAGGCGCTGGCTTGATTCCAGACGTAGATTCGGCGGGTTTCCTGATCCACCAGCACGGTCATTTCGCCGGCCAGGCTTCGACGGATTTCATAGCCCCCCGAAGACTGGGGGAACCAGTCAGGCGTGCCCCTCAGATCGATTGCGCTCGTTGTTTCAGTCAGTTCAAACGGGTTTTCTTCTAAGAAATATCTGGAAAAATCAGCTGAAGGATCGACCGCTAGGAACCAATCCCACTGGGCGGGACTGCCCTCCTCTCCTGCACGCTCGCGGCGCTGGGATTGGATGATCTTGTCTGCCTCGTTCGGCTGCCTCCAAAATATCCGACGAAAGACTTCGGCGTTCGCTTCGGCTATGGTCGCCGCATCGATCGCGGATGCTTGAGGCACTTCAGCGAACTCTTGATTCGCCTCCGGTTGTAGCATCTGAAATGCGAAGACACACCCCACGACCAGCAGGATGGTAATCGCGGCGTATTTCCATTTGTGCATCACACAGCTCATTCTGACTTCTTTAGTTTATTTTTAGCCACGAAAAGACAGCGGAAGGCACAAAAAAGATGACGCTTGCTACGTTTGAAGTGTAGTTATTCAAAATTGTTTCGCCATCTACGGCCTCTGGTGAGCGCAGTCGAACGGCACGACCTTCGTCGGATGTTTAACGTTCGCCGTTCGGTGTTGGGCGTTCCCCCTCCCCTAGTTTCCACTGTTGCTGTAGGTTCTGAGAAAGAGCTGGATATCCTTCACCGTCGCGATGAAATTATCGAGGCCTTGTTGCTCGTCGTTGAGCAGCGTGTAGGCAGGAATCACAATCTTCCACTGACCATTCCAGACACTACGTCCAATCAGGCGGGAATTAGTGAACTCCTGTGGTATGCGGCTGTAGAACAGTGTCGCATCCTCGACCGCGCGGAAGGCTTGGTGCTTACGCAAGATCCAGGGCTGCTCGCTGAGCGTGCCGTTGGCGCTGAAGAACTGGTTGCTGTTAAAGTCCGTGGCTCCGAGATTGTAAGGCAAGGGCAAGGCTTGGTCGGCGACGCTCCAGCTTCTCACGACGTCGGTATCGCCGAGTGCCGGTGCCCGCATGTAGTCGCGTCCGGTTGGAATGAGATACACATAAGGCGTGGCGCTGAGGGCGTTGGGTGCCGCCGACGCTGCTGCGCCGTTTTGATTGCCGCTCGCAAAGGTATTCATCCCGACGTAGCCCGGCAAGGCGATGCCGGCACTGTAGATCTTGGTGGCGAAGCTACTGGTGGTGAAGGCGTGGTCACCGGCAGCGAGATCGAGCCCGAAGAAGTTCTTTCCTTGCTGGATCGTGGTGCTAAACGAGATCACGAAGCCGGGGACGGGTGCGCCGTCGGAGCGTCTCAAGTTGAGACACATCGCGGCGATGTCGGCATCGGCCATGAGGTCGTCGACCTTGACCATGTTGTTTTCCAGTGCCTGCTGCCATGCTTCGTCATCCGAGGTGATCGTGGGATCGTTGAGGATACGGAAGAGTTCATGACGCAGTGAGAAGATGGTGCCGTATTGATCGGGGTTATTGAGCCCGAGGCGACCTTCGGCGACGGAGAAGTCGGCATTGAGTTGGGCCATGGTTCCGGCGAGGCCGGAATCACCGAGCGTGCTCGTCGTGGACTGCGGCGTGCCACCGGTCAAATCACCGAGCGCACGCGAGGCGACGATCTGGTTGAAGACTTCCTGTCCGGCGGTGGTGCCGAGCAAGCCCGTCTCATAATCGTAGCTCTTGGCTGCGAGGTAAGTGTAGCGGCTGGCGAGATCGAACAGTGTGCGGTATTGCTCCAGTGCTTCATTACGGAAGAGACGGAAGGTCAGATCCTTGGTGCGGTAGCCTTGTATGATGGCGGCTGCGCGTTGACGGAAGATCTCACGATCGGCGAGTATGCGGTTGCCCTTGGCAGCGACGTTCTGCACCTGTTGCAGGGCGCGCTGATGTGCTAAGGTGAGTTGCATCAATTCTTCGGAATGGCCGATATGCTCGCGATAGAGCACGTCGATCTCGTAAGCCATCTGCACTTCTTCGAAGCCGAATTCAAGACTTTGGATCGCTGCCTCCAGGCTCTGCTCTGTATCGACAATAGAGATACGAGTCACACCAGCGCCGAGACGCGAAGCCACGGCCAGACCGTTGGCGATCTGAGCGGCGACTCCACCCGAAAGCTTGGCAGCACCACGTGCGCCTGATGTGGCATCGGTTGAAAAACCAATACTGCGCGGGAAGAACTCGGCGAGACTGTCACCCACATCATCATTGAACGAAGCAGCGAATTCGAGCACGTCAGCGGCAGAGTCCAAACTCAACACGACTTTTTCGAGTGAGGAGATTCTGCTATTCGCCGCACCCAGCCTAGCTTGGCGGTCGGCATGCGATTTGACTAAGGAATTAAACACCGTAACCGAACGGGCAAGGCTGGTCGCGGTATCGCTGTAAGCGCCGCTTTGATCTGCCAGCGCTAGGTAGGTTTGCTGCGCATCGAGCAAGGCGTTCTGCAGAGTGCCGGTTTCAGCACGCGTGCCGAGGCCACCGGCTCTCCAAGTGTCGTTGTATTGCACAAAGGAGGACGGTGCCACCGTGACGGTGTGCGAGGTGGTCGCATCCAGCACTCCGGTTTCAGACAGATTAGCCAATGAATCGCCAGCGAACTCCAATGGACCTTCGATGGTGATCGTGAACGATTCCGACGTATCGGCCAATCCATTCGGGCGATCTACAATCGACCAGTTAAAGAGATCGGGGCCAACGTAGCCTTGGGCAAAGGTCTTGCCCGCGCCGATATCGCCCGAGTAAGGGCGACCATAGATATCAATCAAGGCATCGATGTAGGCGCTCTCTTGCTGCGCGATGGTGGTCGCGTAATCGTCGATTTGGTTTTGCTGATCGCGGAGAGAGCGGGTCATGACGGCGGCCTGATTGAAGGCGCCCGCAGCATTATTGAGGGCGCGCAGCGAGCGTGCATAGATTTGCTCGTAATGAGTGTTGCCCGCTTTCATCTCGCTCGGCGAGATATCGAAGGCAATCGCATCGGGACTCAAGCCCAGTGGATTGAGGCGCGCGTTGGCATTATCAATCGTGGTTTGGAAGCTGCCTGCATAGGTGGCGAGTTGTGGAATTTCCAGCACCGTGGTGCGGTCGATCTTTTGCACGCCGGAGTTGTAGGTATCGACATCTGGCACCAGCGCATTGGCGACGGCCCAGTGGTAGAGGGCACCTTGGGTGCCGCGACTGACCCACTCGTCGAGACCTTGATGGCGTGTGACGCCGGTCGACGAATTCGTGCCAGTCTCATCGCGGTAGCTGCTCCAGCCGCTGGCTGGATCATCTTGATAGCTCTGACGATGGGTGAGGCTGATCACCTGCTCGGCAGTGCGTGCGATATTACCCGCAGCGGCGGCGAACTTACGTTCGTCTTGGAAGTCAACCGTGACGGCTTGCCCCGCGACGGTCATCGCCTCGGCGCGTGCCTTCCAATCGAAGTTATCATTACTGAGCAAGGTGTAGTAACCCTTGATCGCAGTGAGATAGTGACCATAGGCATCGCCATGCCCTTGCGGGAAGAGGCGCTGCGCATCGGCTTCGTCAATCACGCCATTGGCCTGATCGCTACCGACCTTTTCCTTGATATTATAATTCACCGCGTAGAGCACTTCGCCGCTGTTGATGCCACCGGTGTAGTTCCAGTAGAGGCGATTGTAGGCGGGTCCGGTGATCACACCAGGGCTCACGCGATCGTCGCGACCACGGAGCAAGGCGAGCTCTTCTTCGAGCGAGCTGCCGACCTGCGCTTCGAAGGAGAAGCGGCTGGTGTTGACCTCGGTCAAGGTCGATTGATCGTCGATCGAAATGGTCGGATTGGCGGCGTCGGCGAAGGCTTCGTTACCGAGCAAGGTGTAGAGATCGCTCAAATAACCAGCAGCCAGGAGCAGCGCATTGTTGGAATCCGAATCATTGGTGTTGGCGTCGATACTGAAGTTCTTGGCGCGATTGAGCACGGTCTCGTAAATCTCGATCAGACCGACGTCGTTGATATTGTCCATGGTCAGGGCAATGTCGCCCTCCCAACGTTTACCGGCCTGAGTGATCACGCTGACATCGGTATCGACTGCGTTGTTATACAGATCGGTGACCCGCTGCTGGAACGGAGTAATCGCAGAGAGCACCCGCTTGACCCAGCCAGGAACAAACTGTGGGGCCATCCAGCGAGAATATTGCGTGCCAAGCACATTGTCGGCACTTGCCGTGGGCTGATAGCGCATGGTGAACCAACGATCATTGAGCACAAAAGTCGAACCACTGAATGGACGCCCTCCGCCACCGCCGATGATCGCGATGTTGGTATCGACTGGGAAGGAATTGCTAGGGTCGGCATCGTTCCAAGTCATTCCGGTCACCACCAGATCAGTCTCTTGCGCTGCTTCGAGCACGAAATCGAGACTAGAGGCAACATTTGCATCGGCCGTGGTGTAGATGGCGACTTCGATCGTATTGACACCTTCGATGAAGAAACTCGGAGGGATGCTGAACTGCTTGTAGTTGCTCCCGACGCCCTTGCCGAAATCAGTCAACCCGCTGCTTGCATTGGTCAACGTGAACTGCGGTGTCGGCGCATTGTGAGCCAGCGCGATTCGATTATTCACATAGAGCACGAAACCGTCGAAGCTGCCCGTCTTGGCGCTGAAGACGATCGAACCGGGCACACCATACGGAGAATCCACACCGACAGAGAAGTCGACGCCGCTATCTGACTTCAAGACCAGGCTGGGATACCCCGCCGCCGCTTCTGCAGCAGTATAGCTGCTGGCTTCAATTACCGCGCTAGCAAATGTCGTGCTGGTCGAAATGAGGCTCAAGGAACCACCGTAGATCAAGGTATTGGTCGCGTCTGGAATATTGGTCGACAGCACATAGCTCGTGGTATCGACGATGCGTTCAATCGTAGCCGACGCAAAGATGCCCGAACCCGTGACAGTCATACCCACAGTCAATTGAGCGGTGCTCGCAACGGTCACCGTAGTGACGTCCACATCAAACTGAACTGGGTTCACATTTTCCGAACGAGCGAACGGCAATGCAGGCGCGGCAGCTGTATATTGATCCGCGGTGGGCTTAAGCGCGCCGGGATCGCTCACAACCAACCATTCATTGGTCGATTCAGCGGGTTCGCCGATCCGCTTAGTCATGATAAATGAATACGTAGCCGGCGCACTGGCCTCGCCAGTCGCCCAACGCCATTCGAAATTGTAGTCTTCTGGCTTGCCCGCGAAATCGCCGCTGTGGCGCAGCGTGACCTGTTCGTCGAGCGGATTGCTCGACAGCACGACTTTGAGGTCGCCGACATAGAGTTCGTCCGCGATTTTGAAGACTTGCACTTGGACGGGATCCCCTTGCGGCTGCTGGTCGGGATTACCGCCATTGCCGAAGACCATCGTGACAAAGCCGGTGCCCTGCCCGGTCGCAGTGATCGCATAGCTATCGACTGCAGTGTTGGGGCTGCTGATGATTGCCAATTCACTTTCACCTGGGGTTGTGTTCAAATTCGGATCCACAATGTAGGAACCGAATTGTGCGGGATCAGGGATGAAGGTTTCGACGGTGCTACTGAGCGCATCAATCGCATCGTCCCAATCAGAGGCTGGTGCATTCTCGTCCGCACCATTATCGAGCCCTTTAAGTTGCTCCACCTCATTCGCGGTTAAAACATTGAGATCGAGATAATCTTCGCCAGCGAGCACATCGTAAAAAGCACCGATTAGGATGAGTGTGCCCTTCGCTCCACGCAACGGATCGTAGAACAAGCGTTGTTGCAAGTGCGGCGGCAAGTTCTGGAAATAGACTTTCCCTTGGTAGTCGGTCGTTCTGATCGAGTCAGGGATCTCTTCGAGACTGATGCCCGCAGCACCCAGCACGACGGTCTTTTCCCGTGTCGGGTCATGCAGCGTCACACTGTTCTTAGTGCGCTCCGTAGCAGTCAACGCATTGGCAATCGATTGCTGATAAAGAATCTGCGCACTGGATTGGCCGCGCACTTGTGGCAGGCCGAACTTAGGCAAAGTGAGTGTTTCCGCAACGCGGAGCTCCGGCGCATCATCGGGCCAGACGGGACGATAGATAATCGCGAGCGGCTCATCGACTTGGCCGTTGTCGATCTGGCTAAGGTTCAGACTCTCTCCACTGCGCGGGGCGTTGCGAAGGAACGGCAAGAGCGTGCCGTCCGTCGGCTCGCCAAGACCAGGAAGGAAGAAGCCAGGCTGACTCAAGTAGTAGAGCTTCATCGTCAGCGTTGGCGATCCGTCGTCGTGTGGACCACGATGCACCCAGGTAAAGCCGTTGCGGTCTTTGAAGGTGAACCGGTCGTAAGCAGTATCGGTCGAGACGGTCGCATTATCTGGATCATCTGCACCGAGGATTTCGATATCCTTGGTGGTGCGATTCACGCCCGTGCCAACCAATGGTTGAGGTAGCAGTGGCAACGGATACGGCTTAATCAAAAGCGTGCCGGCAGTGGCAGTGTAGTCGAAATCGTATTCCGCATTTTCACGGACGACCTCGTAGGCGTGGATGGCCGGACGGTCGTCCGTCGGGTCGGTGTAAGCCAGTAGGAGAAACGGCTCGGAGGTATAGTCCACACTACTTGTGACATTGAGATCGTCGCGCAGCGCGTAAGCGCGGCCGCCGAGGATCGACGGCGCGTGTTCTTCATTTGGATTGTAGCCAATTTTTGTAGGGTCGTTTTGAAAGTAGATCGTGCCTGCGGCTTGGGCCGGGGGTAGATCACCCGTGCCGATCCCTTGCGCGATCACAATCTGATCGGCATTGGTCGGGAAGGAAACCGTGTAACGGCCGATTTTGCCCGGCACATAGATGTCCTGAAAACCGCTGTTGGGCTTATTGAGGTTAAACTTCTTATACCAATGAACCGTTAATACATTGTCGTCTGGCAATGCATTGACTGGAATGATCGCGCCTTGCTTGGCCGCTTCGACTCCCACCACAAACGGATTGAGATAGCCCTCCGGAAAGTAGCCTGTGCCACCGGAGATATAACCAGCGTCCTCATGCCCTGCGGGCGGTGTGAGACGCGTGCCAACCGTCGCCGTGGTATTGATTGGGGAGAGATCATCCGACTCAACGGTATAAGTGAATTCGCCAGAACCGTCGGGAGTGTATTCAGATAAAACATACTCCGTGCTGCTGCGAATTTCTAGGATCCTCATCAACCCAGTGATGCCCGGGCCACTGACCACCATACCGACTTCAAGGCCAGCTGTGCTAGGAACGGTCACTACTGTTGCTGGGAAGTCTGTTCGAGCGGTGGAGGTGAGCTTTCGACTAAACGTATAGCTACCGGAAAGTGACGGCGTTGGCGGCAAATCAAGTTTCCCCGAAATTGTATCATCCAATACGGTAATCTCTACGAATCCGTCGAGCCCTGAGCCCGAAATAAACATTCCTACCTCAAGCGGTTGAGGCAAGGGAACACCAGACATGGTGGAAAACTGGGTGGGCCCTGTCGGGGTAAAAGTGATCTCACTGGTCACCGTAAGAAAATCACCATTAAAATTATCGAGATAGTATTGAACCTCGTAAGTGCCATCGAGTTGATAGGTGCCGCCGACGTAGGAAAGCTCGGTCGGACTGAGCACTGCCGTGATATAATCATTAATCGGGAAATCTGCATAGGTTATGTTCTCGAAACCAACCGTAGAAGGTATTGTAATCAATAAATCAGCGGGAGTCTCAATCGAGGTGTTGCTGACTCCAACCAAATAGTATAGCGGCATCGTCGCATCTTGAATATTCTGAGAGAGTTCATACTGCGTCTCATTAATGATTTTGATGATGGTTGCCGCTCCGGTAATGCCTGCTCCGGTGACTTCCATGCCGACTGTTAGGTCTGTGGTGCTGGGCACTGTTACAATCGTCGGACTCGTCGTCGGCGTGCTACTGGTTGATTGACGCGTGGTCGAACGATCTTCCGTCTGCGTATAGATATTCACATACCAGACATCTTCGCTGGTGCTGAACTTTAAGAGTGAGCGGTTGCTCTGAGCGCCGTTGGAAAAGTCGACGAAGAGACGCTGCGTGGCTAAATCGATCTGCGCTTCGGCTTGAGCGGGATCGTCTTGGAAAATAATTTCCGGCAACAGTCCTCCAGAGAACGCGACACCCGTATCCGGAGTGCTACCGCCCGCTGCCACGGTGTAATGCGCGTAGGCATCCAACTCCGGCGACCAACGCTGCCAATAGCGGTTCTGGAACTGTGGCCACTTGATGCCGAAGATGCCTTCCTGAAGCCAATAGAAAACAACTTTGTTGTAGGCATCGACAGAAGCAGGGGCACCGTTATCCGGATCATTGGCCACACTGGTCTCGCGCTCGGCATAATAGACAAGGCTGCCATCGGCTTGGGTTGAGGTGCCGTAGAAGGATGCGGCATCCTGAATGTTTGCCAGCACTGGAGACGCCTCATAACGCGCTTCTCCTGCGGGCGCTTCGGTGAAGGGACGGATCTCGCTGCCCAAATAGACCGGCCCGGTGACGACCGTTGGCACGCGCTTGATGTCGACCACATCTAGGCCGATAAATTCATAGATATTCCCTGCAAGCCGGACGTTACCTAAATATTCAACGAGGATGCGCCCTTCGACATTATAGGCTTTGATCTGCCCGATGCCGTTAAACTTTTCAAACGAAAGCGTCGAGAGATTCGCCGCAGTCGGATTGAAACCGGGGATACTCACCTCTTGGCCAACCGCTTGCGGAACCGCTGGATTGTAGACCGGATTGACCGTGGTGATACGCCCATCAGTGACTTGGACTTTCGGCCCATCGAAGCTGCCTTCTGTCCAGAAAATCGTGCGAACTGGTTGCTGTGTGTTTGAAGAGACTGCAAAAATCTCAGATTTCAGTCCGTAATTACCCGCACCGTCGACCGGCAATAAAGTGACCCAAGTGATCGAAACTCTGCCAGGTTGAGAAGCAAAGACTTTTTCCGCGTGTGGGCTGTAGTAGAAACTCGTCGTCGGGGTGATATCGACGTCCGTCGCGAACGTGATATTGGCATTAGGTTTACCCGCAAGCGTCACCGTCGCAGGCCCAGAGCCGTCAACCTTTGTAATCGGCTGGCCGAGCATGAAGGAACCGACTTTGAGTTCAGCTGGCACAGAGCTGACCGTCACCGTGGTGCTGGTCGTGTCGGCTTCGGTGACTACTACTAAGCCCAGCGGAAACAGGACTTGAGGAGTGGGTGGTATATAGGATGCCTGCGTCGTCGTGGAAACGGTGGCCACACTACCAGATAAAGTTAAAGTCGTTCCAGAGATAGAATCGACTGTTTGCCCCAAAAGGGTCGACCCGACAACCAACGGTGTGGGCACGACATCGACGAACACAGAGTTACCACTCGCACTGAGCACGGTAACGGGCAGTGCCACGCCGAGAATACTCTCGCCCGGTAGCACTGGTTTCCCTCGCCAGTAAGTGGCATCCGCCACAGTGACCCCATCTAACTGCACGACTGGCGGGGTGATCTCATCGCCCATGAAGTAGCGCGGGGTGCCCGACGTAAATGAGCTACCGATAGTGGAGCGTTTAAGGACAACCGCATTATCGGAAGTCGATGGATATTGGTTGGCAAAATCGGAGCTGATCGTGCCCGCAACCGCGCCATAGCCTAGCGTCGTGGTCGAGCGCGAATCAATCGGCCCCGAAGCGCCCGCAACCTGTCCAACCGCAGCGAACTGTTCACCTGTCAGCGTCTGATTGTTTAAACTGGATGGTCCAGAGGCTGGCGCATCCTCGCCCGTCGCATCTTGCGCGACGTAGATGCTGTTAAAATTACCCGCTTTCAGCTCAAGCTGCGCCTGGGCAGACGTCGCCAAAAAGAGTGAGCCGAGAGCCAAGAGGAAAAGGTGCGTTCGGTTCATCATAATGAGCGAAAGTGGAAAGTTGAATACATCGTGCGAGTTGGACACTTAGCGAACACAGGCAGCGGTTATTGAGCGGAGAGCAGTTGCTCGATTTTGGCGATCTGTGCGTCGCGGGCGGCGTCTTTGGCTTCGAGCTCAGCGATACGGGCTTTCAATTGACGATTCTCCGCCTTGAGTGATGCCAAATCAGATGAGTGAGGCACCAGCTGACGCGCCAACTCTTGTGTCGCTGAGACGTTGAGCATGGCGATGGCGTCGTAATCGACACTGCGAAAATCATCGACTTCACGGCCGTAGACGAAGACAGGGCCGTCCTCGCCAACGAACTCAGTGCGGAACTTGTCGTTATACACTTCAAGGACTTCATACACCTCGTCTTCCTTCTCACTAATGAGTCGGACGCGCTCGCCGACTTTTAGGTCGGTCGCGAGTTGTATCCAAGCATCCTTGGCGTCTGCATTTTCGTAAATGTCAGGAATCGTGTCTGTGAATTGAAGCACTGCCTGCGGATAAACAGACTCCAACTGCTGCGCGACAACCTTCTTCTGAATCCCGGTGCCCTTAGTGACAGTGTCGATGTAAGTGTAGTCAGTGATCTCGATATTAAGGAGCGTGGAAAGATCGGCGCTAGGGTCGGAACGACCCTGAACATCTTTGATGCGTTCGTCGGAGAAAGCGATAAAGTCATTAGCAATAATGCGGCCAGAAGCGTAGATGGAAAGCGGTCCGGTCGAACTGCTGCCGGCGGTATTCCCTGTCGTGGTCTTATCTAGGAAACCAAAGCCGTTTAGCTGCGGCCCTCCTCCTGACACGCCATTAATCTCCAGCTTTGCCTTTGTCGGCGAAGATGTCCCGATGCCGACATTGCCCGCGTTACTGCCGGCACTAAGCAAGATATTTCCACCGGCAAGATTGAGATGCATCGCGGCCGGTGTCCCATTCTGGTATTGCTGGATCTGGTTGCCCGTCAGTAAAAAGCGCGACCCGTTAGCAGCGCCACCGATTTTGGCAGGGGCATTTCAGCTGTTTACCTAAATGCTTAATTTAGAAAGTTTTTTCTAAAAATAGCTAGACTTATCATATGGTCTCTGTTGAAGTTGGCAGACTATGAAAGTCCAAAATGATACCCATA